>Ga0213866_10000228_pt1 | contig 47099 bp, 41 predicted proteins | sample PICome_11_FD_160079 | JGI IMG/M metagenome (GOLD analysis project Ga0213866, IMG submission 160079) | Coastal seawater microbial communities near Pivers Island, North Carolina, United States - PICO284 | ecosystem: Environmental > Aquatic > Marine > Coastal | place: USA: North Carolina...
ATCCTAATTCTACAATACGCATATCAATCATTTTTAATATTTCTTTTTTTGATAACATTTTATTTTACACTACACCACACCACACCACACACCACACATATATATTCAATTTATTTATGTAATTCTGCTTTTTTGGCCCTTGATCATGCTACTCAATAGTATACGTACCGAGGTACTTGTGCCGACGGCCGAATGCTATCAAATTGCCCATCTCTACACGGTTGCGATTGTAAAAGTAATCTTAAATGCTCGATTAATTCATCACGGAAACATAACTCTTTTTTATGTTGAGTTTTTATTTTATATAATTCTTTATCGTACTTTGATTTTAATGCATCATATTGTCTTTTCAAATCATTACATAACTCCAAATAATCATTGTCATTCATAATAAATAATATAATAATTTTTGTTTATATTATTTATACATTAGTATCCAATTCATCATAATAAATTCGGTCATCACCTTCTTTTTTGGCGATATTATCCATGTTTATATATTTTTCATCGCGAATCTTATAACAACAATAAACTATACACACTAAATATAACACACAACATAGCCCAACTATCCAATTTAATAATATTTTATTCATTATACAATATTATTTTAAACATTTAAATTATTTACTTAATGTCTTTTTTGCGTTCTTTGATCGTCTGCAAAAATTACGCTTTTTTCCTTTGGTATATTTACACCCTGCTTTACCACGACAACTTGCTGGTCCTTTACCGCGACATCCCGCGGCATTTCTTTTAATTCTCTTTCTATATGTTTTTCTTCGTGCTTTCAATGCTCTACTACGACCACGGGTCATTTTAATTCTTTTGCGCCCTTTACCTAGACGTCCCTTCCTGCTTCTGCGTGCCTTGCTTCTGCGTGCCTTGCTTCTGCGTACCTTGCTTCGTTTCATCGTTCTACGTGCCATACTTCTACGTGCCATACTTCTACGTGCCATTATAAATTACCTAAATATTATTTTTTTTATTTTACGCATTGTTTTTCTTTTCGGTTTTCTTTTCTTTTTATTTGATTTTTTCACTCGCTTTGTCTTGTTAGCTTTTCGTTTAGGCTTTTTTGCTTGTTTTTTTCCACCTTCTGCTTCTTCATCTTTGCCTTCTACTTGTTTTACCTCAATGCTAATAAACTCGTCTGCTATATTTTCGATATTTGTTTCATTTGTACTCTTATCAAAATAATTCATGGCATCATCTATAGACATATCTGCTTTACTTAGCAATTCTTTTAAATTTTCTGCTTCCAGACGTTCTTTTTCTTTGCGTGCTGCTTCTTCTGCTTTTGCTTCTGCTTCTGCTTTTTGTACTTTTTCAATTTTATTTATAGTGTTATCAATCAATAAAATTAAACTATCTTTAATTGTTGTGTTGTTTCCCGTGTTTATTTTTGTATCGCCAGATGTACCTGTCAGAGTGCAATAATCTTCTTCACTTTTTAATTTAATTTTTACTTTTTCTAATATTTGGATTTTATCATTAATTTCTTTTTCATTCAATGCATTTCTCAAAATTTCTATACAAAGTCCCGTTACTTTTTTACTTTCAAAATTTTGTATCAAGGTTGTTATTAAATTATTTATTTCACGGTCACTGTCACTCATAATAATATATAATTTATATAGATTATATAATTTATATATTTACTTAGTTCATTGTTAATTCAATCTTCCATATACCAGCATTTAATTGCGTGCTATCAGCATTCAAATATGAATAATCCGTATTAGGGAACACCGATGACAACAATACTTGATTCATGGTATTCGCAGCCCCATTTTGTAAATTCGCCTTAACATCTAAATACAACACCAACGTATCTCCTGATTTAAATGGCAATGGTCTAACTACATCCACATCATCCAAGTCCACAAATCTATCCATACCCGCCACCAACATCTGTTCATATATGGATTGCAATACCGAATTAGCACCACCATTTGTCAACCGAGGTGTTGTACTAAACTCAGGTACATTATATGACAAATCAGGAATATTTTTTGTCAATTTTCCAACCAATGTAGTTCCTAAATTTGCCGTTCCAGCAGTTCTACCATTCACACTTGCCACTATACTCTCATCATTTTGAATAAATGCCTGACCCAAAGGATGACCGGATAAATGCGTTGCAACAAATCTCAATAGCAATTCTCCTATAGAATTACCCATTGTGTGCGATATAGGGGCTATGTACTCATTTCCATATTTCATCTTCACCTTCGCATAACTGACATCATGAACCATCTTTGCAGTACTTTCATTACACAATTCATTATGTATTTGATTCGCTATAGCATTCATAGATGCATCCACTCCTTTATAAAACAAGGTTGAACCATCTGATATCCTAGCCAAACCACCGACACCATAATCACCCACACCCCGATTCTCACTATCATAATAAAATATGACATTTGGTACTCCCGCCGTAGGAACAATATACTCAACAAAAGCTCCAGAGTTACCTTCAATCCCGACGCGTTTAAATCCAGTAGTCAATTGCGTACCACTTACATCCGTATTCCATGTACCATTTTTACTTGCACTAAAAGATAATTTATGACCATTCATACTTGGATCACTGACATCGAACCTATAATGCTTTCCTCGCTGTAATCTAAGTACTTTCGTCGCTTCATTATTTATAATAAACTGATTATTAGCAGATATTTTAACATTAAAACTATCAACTTCGTCAGCGTAAAATAATCCCTGCTTCAATGTTGCAGCAGTTAAACTTGGTACCCTATTAGTATGAGTATTGAATACGTAATCAGGTGTATAAATTTGGCCAGAAACATCTTCACCATATACAGTCGCCATTAAACCACTGATATCGAACAGTACCGGAATATGAATGACTAATGGATTTTCAGATACCATAAGAGAGCCAAACATGAATGTATAACCCAAATAACTAACCTTTGCACCATCAGGATATTCTGTTAATCCATCAATCGCCGGAGAAACAATTGTTTTACCCTGTTGATAGGTAAATGTATATTCTGTCACACCAAAATTAATCTTTGCATTTTCATAAGGTTCCAATGGAATATAAATTGTTTCATCCGATGGTATAGAAGGCAGTGAAACTGAACTATCCGATTGGAATACACGCATTTTTGGTCTTACACTACGTTTAAAAGAATCACTGAATGCCAATAACTCTGGGTCAACCATAATACCCTCTGTGCGTAAATTTAAATTTGTATCAATGGTTTTTATTCTATTCAACATCTCCTTCACAAAATGCTTTGTACGATTACGTTTTTTACCATCGCTATCATCATTTACATTTTTAACAGAATATTGCAAATCTTTAATATAATAATATCCATTACTATCACGTGTAATGTTATTTGGTACCAAATTCTCAGCATTTGCAATCAAAGTTGAACTTGTTATACCAGAATCAGCCAAGTTTACAGCGGATATATCAGGATATGTAAAATCAACAATCGTATTTCCATATTTATCATATAAATGAGTATTTAAATCGGCTTGTTTTCTGTATTTCAAAGCTACAGAACTCAATTGAATTGCATCTGCACCACTATAACTTAGTTTTAAATTCCCAGACGCATCCACTACAGCCGAATAAACTGTACGAGTTTCACTATCAACTTGCAGGTCAAATTCAAGATTATCTACAAGGGAGTTGTATGATAAATCTTCTGTAAAGCTAAATAATAATGTATTATTGGAAGGGTCAAGTGAATATATATTTGTCTCACCCGCGTTAATACCTTTGTATGGAGAACCAATGATTAAATTATTACTTGTGGTAGCCATAGAAAATCCAAATTTTTCATCTAAGTCGTCACCAATGAAAACATGTTGCTTTTCCCAATGTGATGTTCTATCTTTGAATACAAATACTTTTCCTTTGTTACTTGCGTCTATTGCAGAAATATAAATTTTATCACCCATGTTTACTACTTTGTGACCAAAATTAACATTATCTTGACCAGTAAAATAAGCTAGTAAAGACCAATTATTATCGGTATTATGAGTATATAAATAAACCTTGTTTTCACCTGGGGCACCAATTAATAAAGTTATTCTAGAACCATCATCGTGTATTGATATAGAATGTCCAAAACGACTTGTATCACTTGTACCAACCAGTGTAGTATTTGAATCATTTGCACTCCAAGAACTATCGTATTTAAATATTCTTACACTACCCTTTTCGTTACCACTAGGATCTTTTTTATAGGACACAGCAGCATAGTTTTTATGAATGGTTACATCATTACCAAATGAGCCGTTATCATGCTCCCCAATTAAATTATGCTCTAACGCCCAATTGTCACCCGTTTGCTTATAAATATAAACCTTACCATTTTTCAATTTACTACTAACATTCTTATCAATTGCACTAACAATTAATTTATCACTATCATAGTCCATCGCATAACCAAATAAATCATTTTCCAATTCACCCTCAATATATCCATTAGTTGCATTAGTTCCATTTCGCAAAACAAAATTCTCCCCACTTAATGAATAAACATAAACTCTACCTTTACTGCTCTGTCTTTTATGGTCACTAACTAATAAAATATCATCTTGCATTAACACATTAAATCCAAACTTTATACCGGATTGATCTACTATCTGGCTCTGTTCTCCCCATGTATTGCTACTATATTTTATTATATTAATGGAATTTGCATTCATATTGGAAGATACAGCATAGTTACCACAAATATCAACACTATAACCATACGTTCTATTATTGGCTGCCCCATCAAAACTTTTACTAACAACCAAATTGGTACTTGTTTCAACCGGCCCCTTTGTTGGAGGAAATTGAGGGATTGGTGGTCCTACCAAATTCGATACACTAGAATTTGAAAAACTAGCCATATCACTGTATAATAAAACCGAACTGATTGCCATTGTACCCCCCATAGCTGCCAAATTCCCAAAATAATACAATGTTTGTGGGGCACTTTCTCCAACTGTTAATTTTAAATATGCACCAGGATGTCCAGGAGTACCACTAATATCTACCCCATCTGTATATGCTGTACCAGCATCCTGTGTCAATCCTATATTAAATTGATATCCTGATAAATCCGTGTCACTAAGATCAAACACATAACTATTACTCTTTACCAAGTTCAATGATTTCTTATTTACACCATCGATATTATAACTTAGGGTACCTAAATCAGTTTGAATTACATTTAAATCGGCATTACTCGATAAATCAACATTGTTTATTGTATAATCTTTGTTATCATAAACAAATATATTTTCACCGCCCATATATCCATGATAATAACACCAAACACTTACTTCGCCAAAATCCCCTGATACAGTAACTTCTATATCACCATCATAAAAATAATAAGTTCCATCGGCAGTACTACTATTAACTACTCTATTAAAACTACTGTCATATACAGGATAATCTGCTACTTGAAATTGTGCATACATAGATCCGTGTGATGTACAAAAATAATATAAATTACCAGTGAAACTTGCAGGAACTGTCATCGTTGCAACAGAACCTGTTCCCACAATACCATTTTGGTGTGTCCCTACTCCAGTCATTGTAACTGTTTGGGAAGCTTGTTTATATCCTTGGTCACTAACATAAAATGGATGTGAGCCACTAATATTGTCAGCTTCAAAATTGTAAATATTGCCAGGAATAAATTCATATGTTGATATATCGATTGCATTTCCATCTATAGTAAAGGTATAATAAGGTGATGCAAACGCTCCACCAGAAACCTTTATGGTAATTGTTTGTTGCCTGGCAGTAGCTCCCAAAGGTTTGTAAAATATGTTTGCTTCTTTACCAGAATTTAAAACAGCGATAGGATGTGATGCAGATACATCTCGCAATATATATGTTCCATTTTTCAATGCAAATTTTTGATTCTGTGTATGTGTTTGTAAATCATTAAAAACATATTTATTACCACCACTATTAACAATATTTACACTCGCATCACTTAGAAGAGGCAAATCTCTATGTTCAAATAAATCTTTTCCTCCCATATAACCATCGTTAAATCCATAAACACTTACTTCACCGAAATCATCCAATACATTTATGGATACATCCCCATAAAAGAAATCATATGTATCATTTGCACTAGTATCTGTTACAGCTTTCGATGATTTTTTCGCATTATCACCGGAATAAGTTATTTTACTTGTTTTTCCACTATTTAAAATGGCGATTGGATGATCTTGAGGTACATTTTTAAGTACATATGTTTGACCAGTGTAAAGTGAAATTTTTTGGTTATTATTGTAACTATTTCCATCATTAAATATATATCGGTTTACTTCGCCAACTTGCTGCAAAGATACAGTTAAATTCGTTTCCGATGAATTAATAGTCCCATTTACAGAACGAATACGTTTGTTTGAATCTACTGGTAGATTATAACTTAAATTGACAATATCTTCATAGGCAACATTGTTTTGTAGATTAATAAGTAGTCTGTTTTTTTCAGGTCGTTTATCATGTGCAATACTCTCGACAGTATTTATTTTTGAAAATAAATTTTTTGTCGTTACATTAACAGAAAACGACGACTCATCCAGTGTATGTATATTTAATCCAGTATTACCTTTTAACACGATTTGTTTTGGATTATTATCATCTACCACCAGGCTAGCAAGGGTTAATGGAGTTAATTGAATAAATTTCGTATCAACATGGTGATTACTTAATTTCTGTAGTGTTTTATTTGTTGTAGTTTTGATATTGTTCGCCGGTGTTACTGAATTTTTCTCATAAGTTAAATAATATAATTCTCCTCCTAGTAATGGGGACTCAAATCCCAATTCAACTTTATTGCTTGTATTTGTTAAACTTACATAACTGATGTCTTGAACACTACCAAGTGAACTAACTACAGAAAACTTATTTTTATCTATATTTGCATTATTATCGGTAAAAATATTGTCAGAAAGATCCATTAAAATTTTCAGTCCCGAGCTATCAGTTAATACCGATATTGGCATAATATCGGCTGTTGATGTAGTAAAACTATTTAAATTACTATCATCTTCACCAGTAACATTTTTCTCTTGATAAAAATTTTTGATATAAGTAACTGTAAGATTATCAACTGAATTAATATCTTGTTCCAAATCTAATATAAGTGACACATTGGAAACAGAAACCGAATTTATTTTTTTATCTACACCACTAATATCGACCCTGAAATCATTCGGGTCAATATTATTATTTGTTTTGAGTTGTTTGTCAAAGGTAATTTTAACGTTACTATTATCTAAGACAATTGGGCCCTGATATATGGGTGAATTAATATCAGTCATTATAAAATATACGAATATTAAATATTTAAAATTATAATTTCTAAATATTAAATCAATTATTTAAGTCTTATTGTAACCATCCACACACCAGCGTTTAGCTGACCAGTTTCATCATTCATGTAAGGGAACGAACTCTGTGGAAAAATATCTTTCATTTGAACACCCAGAGCTTCACTTGGTCTATCACCGTCATTAAGTAAATTAACTCGTCCATCTATATATAAAACTATATTATCATTTGGCAATAATGGAAACGGTCTAATTACGCTACTAGGTACACCAATTCTAGCTCTTTGTTGTAATAAAATTTGACTGTATATGGAATATAATACGTCGTTATACTCTCCTTCTGTAGCTCCAACCGATAAATTTCGTAATAAACTAACAACTAAATTTTCAACAACCCTTGCTTGTCCTGGTGCACTTCCATTTATATCATCAATAAATTGCGTATCATTTTTGATAAATGCTTGTCCTAATGGATGTCCCGTTAAATGTGTAGCAACATATCTTAAAAATATATCTCCAAGACTATTTCCACCTATACTTGTAATAGGCTCTAAATATTCAATACCGTTTCTAGTTTGAACATAACCAAAACTGATATCAATCTGTGGCGTACCATCAGAATTCAATAACTGATTTCCATCATCATCAAATTTAATTGTACCCCAACTAACATCATGAACTATTTTAGAAGTAGAAAATGTGGTTAAATCACTTTTAAAGGCATCTTTAAATGCATTCATTGATACATCCGTACCGCGAATAAAAAGTGCTTCTTTTTCACCGACGTTTATTTTTCCACCCATTCCGGGATTACTAGAACCATAATAATATATAGTACCACTTGTAGCCTGATAAACAACAAAATCACTACCAGGTAAATTATTGGGGACTTGCACAGTAATTCTTGGTGGATTAGATGATTCGGTTATTCCAGTAGTAAAATCAATACTATTATTATCACTATGTTTTCCATCTGTAACTTTACTAAATTTAAACGCGGGTTCAATAGCTGTATTGTAAGATAAATCAAATGTATATGTAATTCCACTTTTGAAAAACAATTCTTTATTAACATCCCCGTCAATAGCATATTTTTTCTCACCATCTACATCAACTATTGTTACTGTAAATGTTGAACGCGCTCGTTTAAAGAAAAATGCGTCTTTAAACATGTCAGCAGATAAAAAGTTACATCTTAAATTAAATCTATGACGATGTTCGTAAAAAGGATCTAACGAAGGTTTTGTTGTTGTATCTTCCACTTTCATTACACCATTCACTGTAAATAGCACCGGTATATGAATCACTGCGGGTTCAGCTTGTACTGCTATAGAACCGAAAATAATTAAATGACCGCCTACATTAACCGTCTCACCATCATCAAAGGTGTCTCTAAATTCACCATCGGGCATTAATAAAGAAGGTACTACGATGGTCTTTAAAATGCCTTGTACTTTTCGTTTTGAAAAACGATAGTCAATACCAACAACCCTGATTGTGCAAGATTGATTTTCTTGAATGGGGACATAAATGGTTTCTTCTTCTTTAACATCTTGTGTTTTAATAATAACATCTGTTGGAAAGATACGTATACTTTGTTTGATTTTTTTCTCAATTTCTGCGGGAAATGCCAAAACTTCTTTCTTGATGACAGCACCATTATCCTTTTCAAATTTTACAGTAGATGTTTGTGTTACAGTAGTTAATCGTTCAATGATTTTCGTAACAAAAGCAACAGTCCTATTACGTTTTTTATCATCATTATCATTTTCCACTTCTTTAATACTGAAATCGGATGAGATTTCAAAAACGCCGCTGTCATTTGCCGAAATATCGGCCGCAATAATATCATTTGTTACTGAATTCAATGATGCATCTGCAATACCAGAATTTTCAACAGTTGCCACAACAAGTACGGGTTCCGGTAAATTAATATTATTATTCACCTTTTTATCGAAAAATGAATCTGTTCTAATATCAGCCCCAATTTGAAAATCTACAGTTGTAGGTTTAATATAAGTTACATGCAATTTTTGTGGCCAAGTAGGGCTATCTTCTAATATTTGGTTAAATAAATTTATTTCAATATTTCCTAATTCGGTCAGTACAACAGAAGAAAAATCGATGATTTTATCATTTAATTTAACTCTAAAGTCTTGCTTTCTAGGAGTACCTTTGATGATTTCTGGTGTAAAGTACATTATTAATTTCTTAGGATTATTTTCATTTAGGTCAATTTTAACAATTACTGGTTTTTCTGGAACACCCGGGTCAAATAATTCTGGGAGTCTATCTGTAAATTCAATTTGACCTTTAATTAAAGGTGTTTGTGTATCTGTGTTCCAATTATTGATTATTTCATTTGTACTTGCATCAGTAGTATTTCCAATGCCATACCCCCTAATTGTCATTCTACCGCCACCGGTCATATTTAAATGAGTAATATCAGTCATACTATAAGATGGCCCCATTAGATCTTTGAAATTACTTTTCCATTCCATCGGAGTATTCCAACCACCTACCAATCCGTATCCTTGGTAATTCCAAGCGTTTTGTCGACCATGATAATTCACATCATACCATTCAGAATAATCACTAAACTGGTCTAATGTTCCTATATATCCCGGGGCAGAAGAACGGGATACATGGTCAAATGGCCCAGGAAATTCCTTTTCATACATAATAGGGAAACCATTAAATATAGGCTTACTACCATAGTCTTTGTGTGTTAAAACATTCCATTCATAATATTGTTTTTGCTTACCGACTTCAGGAACCAAACTAAATAGTATATGACCTTTATTAAAATATGAATCTGCATCTGCGGCCCAAAAATACAATTCCATTTTAGGTTCCAATATTTCGAGCATATCTGTGTAATTATATCGTAAAATATTATCACGACCATCATGTGCTAGAAAACCTCTTGAGTTACTAGATTTAATATTAGAAGATGAACCCATAGAATCATTTGAACCACGTAATTGTGCTGTATAATGATGGGGTGATTGACCGTGAGTTTCATTATAAAATTTATGAAAACACGCTCTTCCTGCCAACATACTAAATGATAAATAATAATTTGTAATTGATGGAAAGTAAACGGGATAAACATTACCATCACCAGGAGAATTCATTTCGATATTACTCCAAAAAGACGGGCTAAAATTTTCACCAAGTGACAACCAACTGGATGTTACAAAAGTATCAAATTTATAATGTCTGTCCTGAGTTACACCACTCATATCAGGTGGCCATACAAAATCATTTCCGCCCGGAGTGATAACCATTCTTTTATAAATCTTTTGGCGTTTAGGATATGTTGGAGAAACTACATAAACATGCAGTAAATTGCTTTGTGTTAAATTACCAGATGAATAGTTTTGAAAATATTCTGTAATATCATCCGTCGCTGTAGTACCTGTTGATTTTAATACATTCCATTTAAACCAATCTACCCCAGCATTGACACTATAAAACAAATGTAGTTCTTTTGTAACCCCATCTTTAACATATAGTACTTTAACTCTAACATCGTTCATGTTCCACCCAGTAATAGGTATTTGTCTTTCAACCAACCATAAAATATCCTTAGTGGTTGTTATGCCTACTCTCCCTGATACAAAATTGCCCGACGAATTATTCGCACTACTCCAAAAATTACCCGATGCATGATGATAACCGTTTCTAACTGCTTTGGTGTCGGTATTCCATTTCAAAGCTAATACTGCGTGTGATACATCTGTAATATGATGTTTAGAAGCCACATTCACATCACTTTCACCCACAAAGCCGAGCATTGGTACGCGGTACCCCAATTCTAACCCTAGTGGCCCCAATGTAATTGTACCCTGTGAATTTGGGTCTACTGGTTGTATTACTACTTCACTCTGCAATTCATATTCCGAATTATTGCTAATGTCTATACTATCAAATGGTGGTGTAGGTGTTCTATCTATATCTTTCAACTTGAAAAAGAAATTTTCATCGGGTGTGTAAGTTAGTTTAACAACATCATTTTTAAATATCATATCTTCATAATATAATTTCACTTTATTACTATTATCTGCTACTTCTACTACAGCTATTTCATTAACAACATTATTAACCTTTAATTCAAAGCTATTGGGTTTTATGAACCTGGTCAAATTTAAAAAATTCTTTGTATAAGTCAATTCAATAAACCTAATATTTTTTTGATTTTCAATGGTATTAACTATTGCCGATGATAAAACAGCTGTAGCACCAGCATTGTTTTCAACCACGAAATTTTCAAAAGTTTGTTGTATATTACCCAAATAATCCATAATATTTCTAGTTCCAGCCGTATATTTTTGCACATATGTTAATGTTACTACTTCATTAATAACGATTGTATTGTTTAAATTCAATATTAAAATATTTGTTTCGTATTTTAAGGTATTTACTGGATTGACTACATTATCATGTTTCACTATAAAATCTTCTGGATTCAAATCCAAGCCAAATTTCAATGCTTCATCGAAATATATAACAATTTGTTGATGATTTGTATTATGGACATATGCTTTTGATATTGCCGGGGCAGTAGTATCCGTTATACGTGGCATAGCAAAAGCTCCCACGGTTGTTTCCCAATGATATTGCTTTGCTATACCGGTATTATATCCAATAGTACCATCGGGATATTGATAATAAGTGGAAGTATTATTTAAATTATTCGTATCTAAATGAGATTTTAAAATGGAAAGAACGTTTGTTGGTGATTTCCCCTGAAATACATCTATATTTTTATGATCTGTTTTATACGTTGTATGATTTGCAAAAAATTCATATAGATCACCAATACCCTGAATCCGGTCTTCTTCAGTATCAAATCTCCTACCTACAAATTTAAACATAAATAAATAATAATAATCACTATCGCCTGGCATCTCGTGTCTATGTTGAGCATCAATTTTCATCCATGCAGGGGCTGTTCTCAAAGCCTTAAAATAACAATACCCTTCTTTTAATCGGTTCCACAAAATAACATAATGTGACCTACTCGCATTCTTATCCCAATCACCTGTACTAGCTAAGTCACTTGTACTTACCACGGGACCAACTCCAGCATTAGCATAAATTATATTCTGTGCTGATGTACTGGATATATTCGCATCAAAACCCGCGGGTTCAGTTAATGTCGATCCTATTTGAAACCAATTACTCGGAAATGTTAAAAAATTATTTTTAAATTCACCCGCCTGGTTATAAATATTAAAATTCCCTAAAAACGAACCTCTATATTTATCCACAGTAGATTGTAAATTGATATACGGATAACCAGGAGTACCGACTTGTTTTTCATATGCCGAATTACTGGCACCAAGATAGGCATAATCGCTATTCGGATAATACCCAGACGCCCGTCTAAACAAATTATATGAATGTCTATTTCCCTCGCCAGAATATGCAGCTAATAACCCCATTGATGAGTATTTAAAACCCTGTACTATTACAGAATATTCTGTAAATGATTTTATATGTCTAGTATCCGATGCACCAAATCTTTGTGCTATAATAGTAGGTTGATCGTATGACACCGTAACTGTATCACCTACACCCGGGGCAACCGCTATATTCAAATGAATTTCATTATTAAAACCCTTTGTTGCATTCAATGATGCTGAATTTATGGTAGTTGTTGTACCGTTAATTTTCACTGTAAATGCCGAAACTGTCGGTGTATCTGGCTTGGTTATAATTGTATCAAATGTTAAAACAATCTTATAATTTTCACCATAAGAAATAAATGCATTTTCTAGTGTTGGTCCCCAATCCATTATTACAGGAAGCTCGGTTTCTTTAACTTCTTTTGAAGAGTCAGATACTATAAGATGCGATAGTGTCGCGGCACTACCTACCAAATTTTTAAACGTACAAATAAAAAGATAATAGTAATCTGGATCTTCAGTTACATCGTACATATCTTTTGTCCAATATTTTGGTTTATATTCCTTTAAAAATTTAATATAAACATCAACTGTATCACCACTTGAATCAACTGTTGGAGTATCTTTATTTGCATAATAAACGTATGCAAATTTATTACCATGATCATTCCAACTTCCTTCCAAACCAAACATATCCACTTCATCTACACTAACCCCGTCGCCAATGACACCACAATTGGGGTTGATTGGTTTATATTGAGTTATATTAAACGCATAATTAAATACCACATGATGTCCATTTCGCTGTAAAGCCTGTGCCAAGATATTTGTTTTTTGAGATACACCGTCTTTATCCAATATATCCCAATTTGTACTATTGCTACCATATCCCGATGGAAATTGAAACGTAGGCCAAACTTTGATATCACGAGTATTCCAATAATCTTTACTCGACAAATATTGCGGATTGTACCGATCTATAATATTATAACATCTGCCATTACTTCCATTCTTGTATTCTGTACCAACCTTTTTTAATATTGTTGTTGTGTTCACTGGCATATCAAATTCCAATTTCTTTAAAAATACGACACCGACCAAATTGTCAACTATATAATTCCCCATTGCCGATATTGGTGCATGATCTATTGATAATAGAGAACCATAATCCCCTCTTGTAGTCGGGTTATATTCATATTTGGCGTGGGCAGCAGAAAATAAATAAACTTTTTTATCCACAACACATTTCGCCATACCAAAAAGCATCGAAGAATTTTTAAAATGATCATTTGTTCTCCATACATTTGTAGTTAAATCAAGAATACGCGATTGTTGTTGTATATCATAATAAGGTCCATAATATTTCATTGCACCACCCATCACATACAATTCATTCCCCATAATATATGACGTATGTAAAAAAGATGGAATTGGCATTTCTCCTGTGGTTGTTAATTTAGTTATAACTGATGTATCTAAATTCACTTTATATGTATCGTTACTCGCAGAATAAGTTATATAATCAGTACTACCACCGTGTATAAATAATTCATTGTTGCATATATCCATTGTAAAACCGGTATAACTGGTGGGCAATGTATCACCAGTCAATGTAATAGTTGACCACACACTTGTTCCCGGATTAAATTTATAAAAATCCGTACTTTTAGGATATCCATCGTTACTAGACACAGCACTGGCTCCACCAAATGAATAATATTCATTATTATACATCACCCCTCCTCTATGCATATGATTGGGGGCACCGGTTACAGTTAATGATGTCCAAGAATTACTCGAAATGATATATTTATCCATTTTAAATCCACTGCTGTACGCATATGTATAGATTTCACTGTTGTAAATAAATCCACCATTAAATTTACCATTTTTAGTTAAATAACTAGGAGTGCTACTATTCGGCTTTGACCAATTATTAGCAGCAATATCATATTTATGAACCTTGTTATTTATCATATAAATATTTTCTGAATCATAAAATATATTAAAATAAGCATCATTCCACCCCGGATTAAAATCAATTTCATTGTATTTTATTGCCATAAGAGGTTGTATTGCCGGGGTCAATACATCGGTTGAAAATGAATGTATTGGTGGCGTTCGGTTCCCCCTCAAATTAGTATTATATGTATTTGTATAATTTAATGTTACTGCCTGACCTTTTGTTATAGCATTTTGTAATGTTATTATTACATCACCATTAATTATTTCCACAGTTGTTACATTTACTTGACTTCCATCTGCCCTTACTATAAAATCAAAATTGTTAATTGTATTATTAGGGACAATATCAGCTGTAAATAATAATCGCATTTTTGTATTTGTTGTATCTTGAACTTCATTTATAGTTGCTGGTAACTGACATGTCATAAAATTCGGTGGGATACCACATGCAACATCTACCTGTATTAACCCACCTCTTCTTACATCGCCTAATTGTTGGGAGCCACCGAAAGCAAATGCACCTATAACTAAGGTATTATCCTTTAATCTCGTATCAATATAAGTATTTGTATAATTGTAGAAAGAATCAACTAAACACCATTTATCATTTATTAATTTATGAACTTTATATTCTAAATTATATGCTATATTGTAATCTCCTTTTACATAAACCATTGTATCATTATCCATAACACAATCCAAAAGGCCCGGATAAGGGTAATAACCATCATAGTTATATCTACCTATATAGATATCTTGACGTTTGTCAAAATAATCTGACGTACTTTTGTACAATGATAAAAAGATATTATATGGACGATTTGACGAATCCTTCCAACCTACCCCTAACCAACTTACACCATTTCTATATGTACCAGCACAGATAGCAGGTTGATTCATTGGATAACTATTACCACTAAACGGGGGAGTTACCCACGTATTTAATTGTGGTTTATATACAGTTTCATCTTTATTGTAAAAATAGGCGCTTTTTCCAAAAAACACAAATCGCTTAGGGACAAAAACAAACGGAATAGGCATTTGATGACGGTGCGCTCCTTCACGATATTCCGCAAAATATATGCTATCATCTCCCGCTTCAAAATCACTATCTCTTATCCAGGTATTTGTCGAGGCATTAAAATAATACATCCAAGCGTATCTATCACCTGCGGCCATTAAAAAAAACTCCCCATCATACGATTTTTTCATCTTACATTTAATTATTTGTTTTGGACCATCGGTAATTGTACCCTTTTCAGTCCAGGTACCACTTTCTAATTTATACCATTTAATATTATATGGTAAAGCTACTACTACCATATCTTCACATATAGTTAGTGCCATAAATCCATACCCCCCCGAACCGTATGCATTCACTACCAGATCGCCAGTAGTATTTAATTTATTACTATTTATGTCAATATCATAAACAGTTGGATCAGCAACTACATAATTGTTTTGTTTTGTTGCATTAGCAACAATTTTATCACCATCATAATCAAATATACAACCAGCTACTTCATAATTTTCTTTTCCCAAAATAACTACATTAGATTCTTTTCTTGGAAGGTTCCACGTAAACCCATAAACTTTATTTACCTTAGCCGTGTCAAAACGACTTATACCAGCATTTAAACCAGAAAACATATCTACATCACTTGCCCACTCACTAAACAAGTCGGTCGTTCCCTTGGTATAAGTTCCTTCAACACGAAACATAAAAATTAAATTACCCGAATCATTTGATGCATAAGGACTTCCTGTATGATGTGCATGTACAAATGAACCAAACCAATAGTATTTACCACTTTCAACATTGAAAAAGAATGTAAAATACTGTTCGGTGTCAAATTCTGCACCATTTGCATTTACAATGTTTTTTACACCCAATATGGTATCATTTCCATTTGTTGTAGTGACCCCATTTACAGTATCACTTGTTATTGCCCAACTACCATATGTAGCAGTCTGTGTTGAATCAAATAAATTACCAACCATTACCGGTTCGGATGACCCATTTTTATATCCCACAACAAACTGATGACCATTTGTTTTTACCGATGTTCCTTCAGTGTTATATTGAAAACCGGTTGCATCGACTTCGTTGGCCGAGGTTCCTTTTTCTCGTTTAAATTTTATAAAATACCATTTTTTTTCACCTGGTTCTATATAATCTCTGGGTGCATAGTTACTCATTATACTATAAAAAAATATTTAAATATTTAGATTCATACAATCTAAATATTTAAATCTTATTATTTGAGTAATATTTAATATTTTTTACTTTCATCTCATCTCTTTCGCTCGCTTTTCTCTCATCTAAGTCTTTAAATGGGTCCATTATATATTTTGTAAGACTATTGGATTTAATAGGGTCTTCGGGTTCTGTATAACAACAAGAGCTACAGGTAAAACATATTTGTTTTTTCTTAATTTCTGCCATTTCTATTTCACGTTTAAAAAGGTCATCTATTAATGTAAATGCTGATTTAAGTAACAATATCTGTCTAATTGTACTTTTTTTACGTTCGTATTGTTTTTGTATATCATGTTCTATTTCCGCTAATCCATTTTCTGAATTTTCACCATTTATAATCTTATTTCGTATATTTTTCAAAAAAATTATCATATTTATTATATCACGTAATTTTGTTATTGATTCTTTTCGCGTATTTTCAATTTTTTTAATCACTGAAAAAATATTAGTATTATAAATAATACTGTATTTATATCGTATTTTACGTGGTATAATAAATTGATTGGTTTGTTTAATATCTTTAATTTTTGATTCTATGTCGGTTATTTTTTTTTCTAGTTTTTCCCTTCGAATTTTACTTTCCTTATCCGTTAAAGCACATTGTCCAAATAATAAAAACCTACCAGATGTAAATTCACATTCAGATTGTAGTTTATCGTATTGATGTGCAGTAATTTTATGGGATTCTGCTTGAGCATCTAATTTCATATAACTAACTACTGCCAATAAAAACGATATAAATGCATTTAATCCGGATATCGCAACAGTATCCCAATGATATTGTTCAAGTGCACTACCGCTTACAGATGCCAATGCTGATAAAAATATTGCAGGCAACATTAAATAATTCAACCATTTTTCACAATGATGTTTAGATTCCATATAAATGATTTTTTGTCCTTTTAAATAGCTCGCCAATATATCCATAGCTGCGGAATAATATTCATTTTCTTCAAAATACAATGCATTTATCTGTTCTTTTACACATAAATAATCTACTTTTTTTTTATAATCTGTTACATTATTTAGTTCCTCTATTTCAATATCATCTTTTTGTAGTGTATCATCCAATATATTTATTACGTCATCAAACACTATATTTTTAATATCTAAATTTGAAATCGATAATCTAGGTTTTAACCGCCTTTTTGTTACTTTTTTCATGTAACTAGGAAGTTTTTTATCATTAGACTCACTGTCTTGAAAAAAAGAAGGAACGTGTGATATACTACGTGCACTTCTGAATTGAGATTTATCTAAAGGGATTGTATTATTTGAATTATCCCTTATAATTTTATTCGTGGATACGTCATTAATATCAATTTTAATATTATTTGTGTGTTCCATTATATTATAGTGTCATTTTATTGGATTAATGCTTCTAGATTCTCTATTGTTTCCAATTGGTCTACTACTACTGTAGACGATAATTCTTTTTTAATGTTTGTATTTTTGTTCTTTTTATCTAGATTGTTTATTGGACCCATCGCAGTTTTTAACATATCGTGCCATTCTTTAAGTTCTGTTTCATTTTGTAAATAATTGGGATGAATTTTTTCCCATTCTTTAATTGCTTGCATTTGTTTCGATGATATTATTTGTATAGATTGGTCTAGTTTTTCATGAATTATATCTTTTTCCCATTTTCCTTCTTTTACATAAAATTGGAGATTTTGAATATTACTACAATGAATCGGACGTTCATTTTCTTTCATATCAGTTAGATGTTTTACAAATATATTACTGATTCCTTTTTCGTAACCATATTGATTAGTATATTGTAAATCAGCATTCGTTATTTGTATTTTTTTTAAAAATTCGGACAGATTCATCGCGTCTTTACAATGATTATTTAAGAATACATTAATAGATATACTATTGTTATTATTATTACCTACACAAGAAGTAAGGTTTTGATTTTGCTGTATTAATTTTTCTATTAATTCCATTTTCTTTTGATCTGCCTGCAAAACAGAATTTAGTGTTTTCATTATTTCACTGCTATTATCGTCATCGGTTTTTTGCGGTAATTTACAATTATCATATTCTACCATTTTTAGACATTTTGTGCGATGACGTGATAACCCGCTCTTATATTTATAAATTTTGTCACAAATTTCACACTGAAATTTCCCCAGGCTGTTATCATTTGTTATCATTTTGTTATCATTCAGGTGCTTTCTAGTGGAAAGATGTCTTTTCCAATCTTTTTTGTCCCTACTAGAGAAGTCACATTTTTTACAATAAAATTTTTTGCGGTTTTTTTGCGGTTTTTTTGTTATCATTTATAATATTGACAGAAAAGAAATTTTAAGTATTTTTCACTATTTCTAAAAATATTCGGGGATGGTGTTTTGCGCTTCTTTAAATGGGTAAAATAAAACATATGATTTTTGATATAAAGATCTTTAAGCTAAATTCACAATAAAGTATTTAATTTCTATATACTTAAAGTGTTTTTTCAAAAAAAAAAACGTATCCTCGATTTTTGATTCTATTTCAACAAAATCTGAAATTTCAAAATTTGAAAGTCAAAAAAGTTACGAAATGAATTTGAAAATCAAACATGTGAAATTTGTTTCCTTTATATTATTAATAATATATATAGTTTTACCACTTAAAGAAAGTACCAAAAATACCCCAATTCTCTATATTAAAAAGAAATTAAATGTTTTTGAACTTGAGAAGCCAAAATCACGATCTATCAATTTTTAATCATGCCTTTTCACTTTTTTTACCCCAATCTTAGGATATGGAAATTATCGTTTTTAAATATGATTATCCTTAAATATATATACGAGATATTATACTTAAATAAAGCTATAAATAAAACGAGAGACCTTATTTTAACCGTCTTTATATATAAAAATAGTTAATTGTTTTCAAACTTAAAAGAGAAAATAAAAACGGTGATAGTGCGTTTTTTTAAGCAAATTAAAGTATTAGGTTTTAGTAAAAATGGACGAAAATATTTTAAAATTTTTAAAAAACTGCGATCTAATAAAAGAAAATGAAGAGGAATTAGAAGGATTAGTAATATTGCGAGATAGTCTTTTATCAAAAGATAAATATGAGGGAGTAAAAGCACATATTAATGAATTAAAGAAAATCCACAGTTCATCCGCGTTAACGGCATTGCAATCAACAGCTTTAAAAAATCAACGTTGGCCCTTACTCAACCTGGTGAGACAGATTTTAAGAGCGAATGGATATATCATGACACCTAACCGACAAAGTAATGGATATGATGATGATGGACGGAAAAAGTATATACGATATTTTATAATTGAACCAGAAAAAGAAGAATTAACCGAGGAGGAAGTTAAGCAGATAGCAAATGTTTTATTATAAGTTTTCAGTAATTATATTAAAAATAATTTATTATATAATTACATATGTTTGATAGCAATTTAAAGAATGCTGTTTTTGCTGGTGTTTTAGCGAGTAGTGCTGTATATGCGGGTCTTTATTTTTTCGGTAGTGATGGTGAGGGAATGAAATTAGACGAAGCAGAATCAAAAAAAAGTTTATTTGAAAATTTAGGGGATTCATTTTTATTTAAATACATTTTAAATAAATCTACTCCAATTAAAGGTTCTATAGGAGATAAAGAAGCGTCATCTACACCAGATAATAAACTACCTGGTACTAATAAGGCACCACATCATTTATAATTCAATTATTGTTTTAAATTATTCCAATGATCGAATCCATTTTTAGCTATTGACTGCATTTGACGCATAGCAAATGCGAAAGTGGCACCACTATGATTATTTTGAGGTAGAGAGTTGTTAATTAAATTGACATTTGCATTTTCCCACCAAGAATAACCTTTATCTGTAGGTGGACTCTCTGTTTTAAACCAATTCCACAAATTTAATTTATCGACTGTTCTAGCCATCATAATTAATTCGTCACGAAAGTCTGTTCCATAGACTTCAACATATCGCCAGTCATCCTTATTGTTAGGGAAAGTTATTTTCATAGTTCCTTGATATTGCATTTTAAAACTAATAACAATGTGATGTTAATTATTTACTTCAATTAATTTAAAGACATATTTAGATTTTGTATAATAATGGAAGATAATAAACCTGTAGTAGGAATAATTATGGGATCTGATAGTGATTTACCAACTATGAAAGCAGCGACTGAAATATTGAATTTTTTAGGTATAAGTACTGAAACGACTATTGTATCTGCACATCGCACACCAATAAGAATGTATGAATATGCAGAGACTGCTCGTTCAAGAGGTATAAAGGTGATAATTGCTGGTGCTGGAGGTGCCGCACATCTACCAGGCATGGTTTCGTCCATGACAACTATACCTGTTATAGGGGTACCTGTAAAATCTAGTGCATTAAATGGTTTGGATAGTTTACTTAGTATAGTACAAATGCCTAGAGGAGTACCTGTTGCAACTGTTGCGATTGGAAATGCGCAAAATGCTGGACTTCTAGCTGCACGAATGTTGGCTATGGCAGACGAAGCTATAAATACAAAATTAGTTAATTATCAAAAGTGGACAGAGAAAGAAGTTACCGAAAAAGCAGTAAATCTGGAAAAGATGGGGACAAAGGATTATTATTATGAGAATGTAAATAGATTAAATAAATGATTTAAATAAATGGAGATTGAATATGTAAGCAAATGAAAAAAGTAGTTCCTTTAAATCAATATGTATGTAGAGAAAATAGTAGAAATGATAGCAATGATAGTAGTAATAGTAGTGATAGCAGTTATACTAGCGATGGATATAAAGCATCTACGTATATTGTAAACATAAAAAACAAATTAGACATAAACAAAGACAATAAAATCGATATAAATGATGTTAGACTACACGCTTATCATTGTTTTCGAACGATGGAGTATTTTTATGATGTATCAATAGACAATATCCCCCTTGGTGCGATGATAGGATTTACATTAACTTTAATAGCTTCTGTCATAGTAAAAGTAGGTATAAATGAGTCATTGGATGTTGTAATGAAATATAATAAAAACGCTTATATAGAAGGATTTGATGAATATTATATGTATGTTTTTATAACCTTGATTTTGTTACATCTTGCGGTTTTATTACACGGATTCAGTATTACAGCATTGGAAACATCTCGTGAAATTTGTCAGATTAGTGAAGTAGGATGTTATTGTTGTTGCATGAAGAGAGATACGAAAAAAGGCAGATTATGTCGTATATTTCAGGGTGCATCACAACATATAGTACAAGTAGTATGGGGAATTTTGGGAACATTTTTAATGTTTGTATATCACGGATTGGTTATAATGTCATTTGTTATTTCGCTAGGTATGACGACCATAAGTTATATATTCAGACAACAATGTGATTCATTTGTAACTATGATGGAGTTATTAAAAGTTAAATCCCAAAATTATATAAAATTGGCAAAAAAGTATGTAGTTAAAGCGGACAATACAGCTTGGTTTGTTTTGAGTCAGTATAATCAATGGGTGGATATGAAACAACGCTTTCTTAGTAGTAGTTTAAATACGATGAAAAATATCACTCATCCACTGCAAATAGAAAACCCAGTGGAGAAAACAATGTGGCAACCAGAACCGGAACCGAATCCAATAATTTATAATTTTCCTGTAAAAGATCAGGAATTTGGAGATATTGCATATAATGAAAATGTGATAAATAGGAAATTATTTGATGTTGGTAGTAATATGAATTATACAGGATTTGATCCAATATTAGAAATAGGAAATGGTAGAAGTATTTTATCTGTTTTAAATACTAGCATTCATGAAGCGGAAAAACAAGTAATATATTACAGCAGTCAAATGCACAATGCTGCTATAATGTGTGAAGATTATGCATCTATTTATTATAGTTTAAATTCGGTATTGGTAGGCTGCATTATTTTGCTAATATCGCATTACATTATGTCTGTTGTACATTATAAATATTTCAGTGTATGGAACTATGAAATGAAATTGGTGAGATTAAATAATTTTAGAATTACGGAAAAATAATTGAAAATATATTAATTATATTTAATAAATATAGTTAATATGGAAAATATGGAAAATAGACATTGTCTTCATAAAAACATTCAGTATATTGACAAAGGTACGATAGAAATTAAGAATTATAACGAAAATATTATTAATCTACCTGAAGAAGAAATCATAAGAATTATATCACAACAAATGGAACAAGAGCGCATGGAAAAAAGAAAAGCGTGCAAATTAAAAATTATTGGAATAGATAAAACTTTAGAATTTAATTAAACCGGGTATAATTTTTACCACGTTTAATATCAATGACATCTAAATACACGTGTAACCAGACATTATCATAATCATATGCTGAACCCGCGTGAACACAATCGCCGTCAAATACGAGACAATCGCCTTGATCCAAATAAATTTCACCCTCGCCCATAATATTGATTTTTGTATTTGGCTCTATAGCAAATAGTACACCACGAGGTTTTCTTCTAATAGGCTTATTTACTTCTTTTGGGTCATAATCGTAATGCAATGATTGTTTTTTACATCCTTTTTTAGAGTATAAAAGAACCATATCATTCATATGCCTACCACGAGTTACTCCTGTTTGTATTAAAGCATCTTCAAAAATCCTATAAAAAAAGTGGTCTTTATTTATATTAGCTTGTAGTCGTTTGTAATCGGGATTGAAAATAGAATCACTGTTCTTCCTGGCGAATGATTTTAATTTTCTTTTGGTCTTATTATCTACATACAATATATTTTTGTATATTCTGTAATTTCCGTTTTTAAATTTTGTTTCATATAAATAAAAATGAAAAAATGTATTTAAGTTATTTTAAGTTAATCACAGCGTTTACAGTTTAAGAAGGGATATTTTTCATATAATTTGAATATGGCTAGTTCTTTTTTCTTAGCTTCAATCATAATATCAATATCAACACCATATTTCTCAGGTATTTCAAGTAAATAATCAGGTATAGTTTCTATGTAATCACTATGATGACCACATCTACCACTACCTTGCTCACTAACATGAAACTTGGGTTTTATATTTCGTCGTTTCCAAGTATCTAATATATATGGCATATATACACTAGCTGGCTTGAATTCTTCATTTGGATGTAGTTGTTTGTAGCATTCAAAGTGATGTGTATCGAATACTACAGGAATGTTAACAGTTTCCGACACTCTTAAACAATCTTGAATAGAGAAGCATCTTTCACAATTTTCCAGTACCAATCGTTTTTTGATTATATCAGGCAATTTAAGGTATTGTTTGCACCAACGTTTTAATGTAGCTTCTTTGTCTTTATATACACCACCACCATGAATTACCATTACTGAATTTTCATCCATACCCATTAAATCAAGAACAGTCGCGTGATAAGTGAGATCGCAAATGGTTTGTTCATAAGCTTTTATATTTGGGGTACCGATGACATTGTATTGTCCTGGATGAAATGTTAATCGTTGGTTGTATTTCTTAGCTTTATCACCAATTTGCTTTAATAGATCACGTGCAAAATCAAAATCATAGTCTTCAACTTTTGGGTTACTTTTATGTGGAAATAGTTCGCTACTTAGACGAAATACCTTTATACCATTAGCTTCGTTCCAATCGATAAGTGTAAGAGTATCTTTTAGATTTTGAATTATTTTAGCTTTCAAAGCATCAATACCTTGTTCTTTAACGGTTCGTATTATCATTTTCCTTGATGAGAATACAGGTGGTTTCATTTTACGTAAAGTAGAATTTAAACAGCATAATCCTAATTGTATTTTTTTGTTATCGCTCATATTGTGAATTGATTTTATTAAATACTTATTTATAGAATCAATTAATTGGTATTGGTCTTATTTTTCAACATTTTTTTCATTAAAGATATTTCGGTTTTTTGCTGATTTATAATATCAGTCGTTAATCTATTTAACTGAGGGTCAAGGTTGTTTTTTGCGATTTTTTCAGATGTAGTTAATGCAGTAGAATGATGACTAATCATACGTTTAAGCCATTGTTCTTTGTTTACGTGAAACTGGCTTCTTAATAAATAAAAAGAAAAGCACGCTAATAATATCCCTGTAAAAAAGACATAGCCATTGAAATGGCCATACGCGAGATAATGAATAATTTCGTGAGACCACATCATATTAGAAGCCATCACTAATGCTCCATAAAAAAGGGTAAGAGATAAATACAAATGATCAAATTTGTAAGCTAAAAGATTCATAGGATTCAGTGTAAGTCCTATGAGAATCATAACTATAAATTGAATAAGTTCCTTTTTAACTGTTATATTCATGAATATAATATAGGATAATATTATTGTTTAGATTAATTGAAATTTAAAAACTAATTTTTATGTTTTATAAAAAAATAATGATACGCAGATTGTTTAAAAAAACGAGTGAAATCAAGTTGGGTCGCTGGGATCATAGTATAAACATAGAACAAGAACATATTAAATCGGTATGGACAAATTCGGATCACTGTGGTGATGTGATATGTGGTAAGCCAGATAATATAAAGAAAACATTGGACAGTGCATCAAACTATAAAAAAGAAAAAACAACGAAAAGAAGTTATAATACTTTATCAAACACTGACAGTGTTACTAATAAAAATAGTACTAATAATACGTGTTGTATTTTACTAGGTTTTCATGATTTCTGTGAAAACTGCACATTAATTAATAATTAATCATACTATCTATCAGGTTAATTATATAAATACTTATTTTTTATAAAATTTCACATATTCCATATATCTGGAATTGTATATGTTTTTAACTTTTTCATGTGCAGGATTGGACGCATCGCTGAAGCATTTCATACCTAGATTAAATAAATCTCTCCATTTACTATCTAAAATTTCAGGTGCTGTATGTACAAGACTATCCAACATATTATTAAATGTTTTTTGAGTGGCATCGTCGTCTTTAAATTCATCAGCCATTTGTTGTATAGTAGTGGCTAGGAATTGACGTTTATTATCAGAAGTCTCGATGCTTTCAGTAAATGACATTGTTATATGTTATAAAAAATGTAATTTACTTTAAATCAATTAATTTAATTACTTATTATTGTTTATCTAACAATTACAGATATTGTAACATTGAATAGTGTCCCAGGACGAGCGGATGAACGATATTCCACCACTGGTATATAACCCCCCACACCGAGAACATTCTAATGCTGGTATATCGTCGTCAATTTCTGTAGCACTAAAGTTTTTTAGATAATCATCTATTGAAAACCATTTTTTACCAGTTGATTGAATTTGTAGCGTGTGTTGATGCAATGCACGTGCTAGTTCTTTCAGATTCACTATCTCCCCATATTCGTTTTTTTTTATAAGAGTTTGAGTTTTCATAATTGCATTTAAAAACTTAAATTAAGATTTATTTTAATCAATTAATCTATGAGAATTTTGATGCTGGAAAATATTCTTTATCCGAATAACAATAGTGTCCTAGATGCATATCATGAGCTTGTTGTTTCAAGCTATCATTTTCATCTAAAAGCATTTGATTCTTTTCCTCAAGAACCCTGATTCGCTCTTCTTGTTTTTTTATTCTCTCTTCAAGGTCTGTTTGTTGTTTTTTTAGTTGTTCAAGTTGTTGTGTTAATGCGGACATTTTGTATGTTAATTGTACTTGTTAGTATAAGAATAAATTAAATTCAATTAATTATTTTAATTAAACCTGCCTTGAAGATAGACATAAATTTATCTCTGTCACATGGACTACCAACAGAATAATAGGCACGCTCTGCTTCTATAGATGGAAATGAAGTATCTGGTACTATTGTATGTCTACATTTACTAACCCAATGGCGCGCTATCCATCTTGTTCGGTGTCTGCAATTACACTCACAACGAATTGTGTCTTCATCAGGATGAATGCGGGAAATGATTGAACAATATGGTCCTATTGTATTTATTATATGTAAGCATTCTTTGTTATCATCATTATAAGCTATTTTTACTTTCCTATATTGATGCCTATTACAACAATTACATTCAAAATAATTATCACAAATATATTTCAAATCGTGATCAAACTCGCCATTTTCCATCCGGGAGTGAAATTTTTTGCAATAATAATACATTTTAATAAAGTATAATATTTTTAATCGCTGCATTGTTTCCTTATGTTCGAGACCGAAAACATAGAGAAGTATTTTATACGAAAGACATTCTGGCAATCCTTGTTCTTCATTTTCAAGGGTTTCAAGATTTTTGATTGTTTTGGGTTTACGTACTGCTGTGATATAAGCAGCGTTTAACAGTGTGTTCAATAATTGGATACTGACAGACATGGTGAAGGTGTATATGTCTTTTTTAAGAAGAAAACATTCAATTAATTAATTGATCTAATAAAAGTAATTTTAATTAAAAAAACTAAAATATGAATAGCAAAACAAATATGAGTATTCTAATGAAACGAAAAACATGTGAATATACTTTTAAAGATATAATAAAAATAGAAGAAATGAAAAATATTATTCTTTCACAAATAAAATTGATGGAACTAGAAGACGAAATACATATATATCCCAACCAAGAACATGTTGCTAAAGTATGTGTAGAATATTTATATGATAAAAATATAATAAATATTATGATATATGGACTAACACAGTCAGGAAAAACCGGGACTATATTGGGGTTTATCAAAGCTTATATAGAATTTCCAAAAAATACAATATCATATAAAAATATTTATATTATTACAGGGTTAAGTAGTCGCGATTGGATCGGTCAAACCAATGAAAGGATGCCTAACCTAATTTGTGATCGCATATATCATCGCGATGATTTAAAAAAAAAATTTATCAATGATATTAAAGATAAAACAAATGTACTTATTATAATTGACGAGGTACATATAGCAGCTAAAAAAAGACAAACGCTACATGATGCATTTGAAACTCTTGGATTTTATGATAAACAAAAATTACTCGAAAATGATATTAAAATACTTGAATTTTCAGCTACTCCAGACGGTATAATATATGATGTACAAAATTGGGGTAAACACTCAAAAACAATAAAAATGCTCCCGGGGGAAGGCTATGTAAGTTGTTTTGATCTTCTCGAAACCGGGAGAGTCAAACCATACATGGAGTTATACTGTTTTGATAAAAAAGCAAAAAAAGTAAATGAAGTAAAGGCAAAAAAAAATTTTGAATCATTAAATAATACATTTAAATCTTACAAAAAACCAAAATACCATATAATAAGAACTCCAAATGGCGATAAACCGTCAGAAGTAGTAATAAACAACTGTAAAAAATTTATAGATGAACCGATAGAAATAATAATATATAATCAAAAAACAAAAAAAAAATCTGGTATCCCTGAAATAAATACAATACTCAGTAAAGAGCCATCAAAGCATACAATTATATTTATAAAGGAAACTTTAAGATGTTCAAAAACATTAAAAAAAAAATATTTAGGTACAGTGGTCGAAAGATATACGAACAATCCAGACGATGCAGTTATAATACAGGGTTTAATTGGTAGAGTAACTGGTTATGATGATAATGGCGAATACATTTGTTATACAAATGTCGAAAGTATAAAAAATTATAAAGAATTATGGGATTCTGAATTTACAAATGCTTCTAATTGGAAATCAAAGACAACAAAACGTAGACGTGGAAAAGTAGTATCAAAAGGAACTTGGTTGAGTCCATCACATATAAAGGGTATGGATAATGTGGATAAAACAGGCGTGGAGCCAGAACCGAAAATTGAAAAATTTAAAAAATTTGATGAAGTTATAAAGTTTATAAATGATTCATCAATTAATTACAGTCCACAAGAACCAAAAAAAATTAATGGATATTATGAAAATAATATTAGAGGAGAAACGCGTATTATGACAACAAACGATGTAGAAAAAAATAGAAGATGTGGTTTGTCAGGGGGTCATGGGACATATAGATTACACACTTGTTATAGGGACATAAATGATAAATCAACATTAGAATTTTGGTTAATTTATTATTAATTTAAACAATATACAAATATATTAATTACATTTTTTCTCCAGGAAACTTAGGTCGTTCATCGCCTGGATTTCTTCCAGTAGAACGTTGTCCGTGTACTACCATCCATCTACCATCAACACGCTCCAATACACAACTCAATACAGCAATATCATCATTCGCCGTTTCTTTATATGTAAATTTACCGTGATCTGTATAGCATACAAATGCCATATCACCACACACTCGCAATTTATTAATCTCCACCAAATCATTCATTTCAACTGTAACATCATCATTTTTCATCATGGCATCCCAACCAACCATATCAAGGGGATTTCCTGTTGGTCTAATAAAGAGGCAGGATGAATGCATATGCTTCTGTCCTACAGTATGATCCTTGTTACACATATCATTTACAATCTCTTTTATTTGTTCTCTATCAGTTTTAAATACAACTGGGCGTAGAGGGCTAATTTCTGGTGGAGAAGCAATCAGTTCATGAAGGAATGTAAAAGAACCATCATCGTGACGGTGTTTCACGTAACTTTCGTGACATTCTTTGTTGTCCCATTTTTGCCAGATAGTAACCTTCAATGGGCTATCGTGACATTCATAACATTCGATGGATTGGCATCCTTTCCAAGCTCTGGTGACACTAAGTCCATTATCTCCATTGCAAAAATTAATAAATTTGTTTTTACTTGCTACGTCTTGAAACGTAAATACAGCGCTTACTGTGTGTGATGTTGATTCACTCATTATACTATAATATTTGTCTTGTCTTTAAGTTGGTTATAAAAACATTTTTTTGAAGCCCTAATTATAACACTATCTAACTTTTCAACATTTAAAATGCTGATTTTAACGTAATTTATTGCCACCGGGCCACTTTTGATAACGAATAATATTCACCACCGGTTCTACTTGTCTCTACTTTTCTTTCATAATTACATTTAGAACATTTATAAATTGAATATGTTACTATCGTATCGTCTCTTAAATCATATGGTCTGTCATGGTAATATATACTAGTGTCCGATTTCACAAATACCATTTCACCATAACAATTATTTTCCATATGAATGTTATTTTTAATTTTATCAACTAAACCATACTTTATTCCCTCAAAAGCTACAAAGTCGTCCCAACTTTCTAGATTTTTTATTTTTTCAACAATCTCATCAATCCTTTTATTATAATCTTTTATAGCAGCATTTTTAATATCAATAGCATTGTATATTTTTTCTGTTTCTTGTAAATACAATGTGGCGTTTATATTAGTTAATTTATAAAACTCCACACAAATTGTGCACCATGATGTTTGCCACGCAATATAAAATTTTTTCCCAATTTCTCTATGTATTTTCCCACCAATTGTAATTTTTCTATTCGTCTTATAATTTTTTCCAGCTTTCCATTTTTTATAATCATTTTGTAATTCTGTATCTGTATTCATTTCATTAAATTTTTCAAATACAGCATTATTATATCGATCTGGGTATCGATATTCATGTTTTTTACTTGGATATAGTCTTTTTATTTTTTGAGGTTCTTCTATTGATATATTACTTATTTCTGATGATGGTAAATTGGTATTCATTATTTTTACGTTCATAATTTATATTCATAATAATAAATTTTTTTATATCAATTAATTTATTCATTCTCTATTAACATTTCAAACATTTACATAATCTATTTAGAGGCAATAGTATAATATCGATTAATGTATACAATTACAAACTTATTATTTTTCTTCGCTTTTTTTCATAATATTGGTTTTATGTTTGATCAAGGAACCGAAGCAATGACATTAATAAAATTAGGTACATCCATTTCATTATGCGGTCAATATTTATTATACGGACTAGGTGGTGATATTGATGATGGTATTCAAACATATAAAACAATGATACCATTATTTACTAGTTTTTTCCTATATGATTTATTTTATATGTCGCTCTATCTAAAAAAAATAACTTTAGTATATAAAGTATTAATATATCACCACATTGTATTGATAGTGTGTTCTATGTTTGAACATACTCAAGCATATCCTGTAATGGCTCAGACCTATTTTGTTGGTGAATTTTCAAACATATTCTTATACTGTCAATATTTTTTGATGAAATTTTCAAAAAATAAATTACTCATCAATAAATTTCATAAAATTGAAACAACAGTATATATTTTTTGTAGAAGTGTTATAGGTACATTTATACTTTTTTATACTGATATTGCTATAAAACTGGGGTACTCATTCTATTATTGTTGGTTTCCATTATATATGATGGGGAATATATGGTCCATAAAACTTCTACGCCAGTTGTATAAAAAAAACAATATAAAATAAACACCAAATAAATTGAAAAAATAATATAAAAGATATAGCATAAAAAGTACAATGTCAAGTAATAAAACACAAGACATAAATAGTCAAATCGAGGAATATGAAAATAAAATAAATGAGTTGAAGCAAAAAAAGGTAGAATATAATTTTATAAAGTATTTCAATATTAAAAGTAATACTGAAAAACAATTAAAAAATTTAAAAGTAAAAGCTTATTATGAGTATAATGATCATTGTCACGATGAATATGGGCATGATACTGAAGCAAATTTAGATGTTACGTTTGGTGATGGTGAATATTTGAAAATCAACTATAGGGAAGCACATGGCGAGGGAACAGAAAGTAGGTATTCTCCGACTATTGATTGTGATATCTGTGTAACAAAAAAAGCAAAAAAGCTTTTATTTAAAAATCTCGATGAAATTGATGGGGATGATTATGAGCACAATGAAGCATATCGAGAATTCAGAGATATTATTGAAAATATTGTAAAAAATTAAATTTAATTAATATTATAATAATATTATATTAATTAAGTAAATTATCACGCGATGAAATGTTGAATATATTTAATTGTGGATATGGGATGGTGCTAGTGACAAATAGGGAAATATACGTAGGTGATAAGATAGGGCGAATAAAATGATGATAAAATAATTTATGATAGTAAATATGATTTATAGTGATCTAGTAATATATTATTTGGTATTAGTTTGTGCGCAAGATTTCTGCTAATCTTGTATTCATAGATTTTATATAAGTGTTATAATCAGTTGGGTCACTAGCACCTTTAACCCATGGAATTTCATTATTATTGGCTAAACTAAGTATTTGTTCAGTAGTCCAATTAGGATTACCTTCCCTGCGTAACATACCCATCATTTTGTCACGAGTATTATATAAATGAAGGTCCATTAATAGTAAATGTGTATGAAATATGGATTGAAGTTGGCATGTTGTTTGCGTTTCCTTGATATTTGACATGGTTTAATTAATACTGATAAATTCATAAAATGTAAATTCAATTCATTTATCAAACCTCCAGGTGTCGAAATTAATTGAATAGGAAAAAACTTATAGAAATATAAGCATAAAATAAAATGAGTAATCTACTAGAAATAAACAACTTAATCGCAGAATATGAAGATAAAATTAAACAACTCAAAAAAGAGAAGGTTAAAATGAATTTTATAAGATATTTCAAAATAAGTGATAAGAATGTTAAAAAAATGAAGGGTCTCACAGTTGAAGCCAAATATGAATATCACGACCATGTGATGGATGAATATGGTCATTCGGCAGAAGCAACCTTGATTATTCGCTTTAATGATAAAGAATCTTTTATCATTTCATATAACGAAGAACAAGGAGAAGGAACGGAGAGTAGATATACACCTACTAGATGTTGTGGTATTACTGGTTCGGATAAAGCTAAAAAAATAATATTAAAAAATATCAATATCAGTATAGATTGCGAAGATGATGAAGATAATGACTGGGTGGAATGGAGAGATCTAATAAAACAAATAGTAACAGAATAAAGTTACTATTTATTAAAAATTTTCCTAATTAAAAGTTTATAATTAAATTATTTTTTCATCAAATAACTTGGAATGCCTACCCAACCTATTTCTCTATTTATCCATTTATATTGAAAAGTTTCAGGGTCATAATCATTGGATTTTTCATTGTTTTCTTGACCCCACATTGGTTGTAAATTCGTCCAATGAAAACACATATATTTTTGCTCTTCATCATTTAAATCAAAACTATCACAAGGTCTTCTATGGTCTATTTCCCAACCTCTTCCATAATACCAATTTCCATAACAATTTTTCCCACTGTTATCCCAATTCATACCATCTTTAAATTGTTGTTCAATGTGGTAATATAAATGCGCAACACTACAATTTACATATTCCATGGTTCGTTGATTTTTCGATGTATTTTGTGCTTTCAATGCGTGCCAGACTCTAGATCGTGTATTCTGTATTAATCTGAATATTGGGTCGTTGTTGTATCTTTCATTATCACGTTTCCTTATTTTCTCTTTATTATCTTGACGATATTTCTTATCATATTCATTTCTTTTCTCTTTATTATCTTGATAATATTTCTTATCATATTCATTTCTTTTCTCTTTATTATCTTGATAATATTTCTTACTATATTCCTTGTTTTTTTTATTTATTTCCTCTTTATGCTTTTCATAATATTTCTTACGATATTCCTTTTTTTGTTTCTTTATTTTCTCTTTATTTTTTTTACGATATTCCTTTTTTTGTTTTTTTATTTTCTCTTTATTTTTTTTACGATATTCCTTTTTTTGTTTCTTTTCTTTCTCTTTGTCAATTAAATGTCGCCCATTCCAATATCGCACTTCATTTTTATAGATATAATATTTGCTACGTTCTCTATCTTTTACAGGAGGTGTGATTGGATATGGGTTTTCTTTTGTTCCCATTGGTTCTGTATATATTGCATTGGTTATCATGATATAATAACATTTAATAGAAATATTAATTCTTTTCAATTTATTATGCTTAGAAAGCTTAAATTAAAAAATCTTAATAAAAAATGTTATTTAATTTATATTATTTTTATATACTCACTCACACTCAAAACTCAATACCCTCACTTTCCAAATCATCACGCAAACTATTCCAATTTTTAATGACCTCATCACATAACTCATCACTGAATTTATATTCTTTCATCTTCTGCACAACCAACCCTACTCTTCCCACAGTTCCAAACAGCTCATCCTTAATCTCACCAATAATCGTCTTGTCCTTATTCAGCGCTTTAATCAACCACTTTTCTCGTCCTCCAATAATATCCAATCGCTTTCCAATATCACCTTCATCAATACTAACCAAACCAAAATCACCTTTAGTCAACACATTCCTTCCATTAAAATCACTGGCTCTAAATATACCCCTGAACACACCAATCTTCACAAACTCTTTCATCATTCTCCTATCACCCAGCATTTTCTTTTTATGCTTACCCACTTCTTCACCCGGATAAACCTTATCCATAACACAATACACGACTGGCTCGTCACCTTCTTTAATATCGACCTTATGCCAATTATTTACCCAGCTTTTTTTACTTTTATCTACTTTTTCTATTCTAAAATTAGATAAGACCCGTTTCATTCCAATCTTTTCAAGTCCGAACAGCTCTTTACACTCATCCAACACACAGTAATCCCTATTATAATTCATGCTTTTCCTACCTTCTTTCCAAATCTTGCCTTCATATTCAAAACACATAACCTTATTACCACAAGTATTCTCAGTGCATAGCGTTATCTTCTGAGGATCACATCCTTTCACAAATTCCAAATCTTTTTCCAATTCATCAAATTTTGGAGTTCCCCTCATTTTTTTTATCATTTTACTCTTGGCAGATCGTAATTTGGCCCTGGAAGTTACGCTGGATTTAGCGTTACCACCCCCTTCAACTTTAGGAGCTTTTTTTTCAGCTTTCTTGACATTTTTATCGGCTTTTTTCACCGTCTTTTTCACCGCTTTTTTCGCTGCCTTTTTTGCCGCTTTTTCCTCTTTAGCCTTTTCAGCTGCTATCTTCTTATCAGCCTTTACCTTCTCTTCCTCCAACTTAGCCTTAGTCTGCTCCATTTTCAAATCATTATAATAAGACCGCCATTCTTCCACATAAAATTCCTTATCTTCGTCAACTACCAGTGAACCCTCTGTAGCAAAATCTGCCTTATTTTTCTTTAATCTCCTACCTAAGCTGGTGTGCATATCAATAGCATAATCATCAATTTCAAGCAGCACTCGGTCTCCATACAAGCTTTTTAAGGTACCTTCAACATCACTATACTTTTCATCATAATGCTTTTTCATAGACTTGAATGTAGTCTGTGAAATTTCAGGAACCCTATCAATATACAATAACAGGTCAATACAAGACGTCAGGAATATAAATCGCTCTCTTCTATTCTTAAGCATAAATTCCTTTAATTTATATTCCAAACATTTTTTCACCGCCTTATTTTCTCTCACTTCTTTCAAGCTCAATAAATATTCCCAAACCATATAAATATTTTCCTTTCTTCGGAATCGCATTGTTTTCCCTGATACGCCCCTGTGCAATATCTTAAACATCCAAGAATAACAATCTGGATTCTTCATTTTAAAATTTTCCACAAAATTCTTAAAACAATATTCATCATCATCATCAAGATTTCCTTTTTCTACAAGCGGCTTGCACATAGCATCGGGGTTGGACTTAACGCGGTGGTCGAAATGCGACCTTATATCACTATTCCTCCTTAGCATTCTACTATTCACCATAATATCACATACCTTCACCAGTGCTATAAACTCAGTACGGTTACTATCTTCAAACTCCTTAATATATCTTCTAGTCAGCAAATACTTCTCCACTTCAATAAACAACATCTCTTCATCTAGCATAACAATAATCCTATTGATAAGATTACTGATTATACCCTTGGTTGCTTGATTCTTTTTCTCATCATCTGCATAGACCTGGAACAAATATATTTCAGCGACACACCATAGCATCTTGTCAAATTCGCGTCTCCTTAAATATTTCTGCATTGCACTTTTAAGGATATCTAGTTTATATCCAAAGTAACTAATACTACTAAAACAGGTGCGATGCCTTAATTCAGATACTTTTTTGTTATTTTTCATTATATTCATAATTGCTATCATTTTAGTATATACATATTAAAATGAAGCTAAATAACTTCAATTAATTTATTTCTTGATAATCACTTGTATTGTTTTAATCATCATTGTTATTTTCGTTATTAGTATTTTCCGCATTCTCATGTGCATCATCGGATGACGATGAACTAGAGTCGTCAAGGATTCCCGTATTAATCATGGGGGTTGCATTAAATACTATACTATTACCTTGATTATTGCCTGATGTATCGGTATCCTCAACTTCAGTAATTTCAACTGCCGTGTCACTTTCACCTAATATATCTTTATATTTAGAGTCAAGATTTTGTCTTGCACCACCCAAAGCACTCATCAAACCATCCATTGATTTTGTGACTGAATGCACACTTCTATGGTTCTTTTTATCTTCTTTCTTTTTCTGTAACAAAGTTCTGAACTCTAATTCTTTTTCTTTTTGTTGTTGCATAAATTCCTGTAAAATAGAACCACGTTTTTGTAATTCTTTAGTAATAAGTGCTTCTTTTTTCTTTTCTTCCTCTGCTAATATTTGTGCACGTTTTAGCCTCTCTTGAGCTTCATCTTGGATGTAAATCTCGACACTCCTAATATCAAGGATATCTGGTTTAATGAATTCATGATTTTCAAAACGTTTTCCAAATGTTTTCACTATTTCTTCAGGTATATTTGGACTTTGTTCTATTAATCTGTCTAACTCTGACCTACAATTATTAATAAAATCAAGACCACTCATTGATCGTTGTGAAACTGGTAAGGATAACTCTACTGCGATGTTTCTTGAAAATTTAGAGTATGCTATAGACGCCGCTCTATGACCTTCTAAAAGTTCACTAACCCTTAAAAACTGTGCAATTGTCGTAAGCAAACCAGCAAGTAAATTAAAAAAACCAATAACAGCGGGTACATAAGGTTGGGCCGACGCTGGAAAACTACCCTGTGCAAAGTTAGCAGTACCGGTGACTGTACTTATAACAATAACAGGAATAGCGAAGCCCATGTTCTGTGAATTAAATTTAAGGAATGACCTGTCGTGCAAATATCTGTATGATGCTCCAATTTCAGACCATTGCTTAAGTATAAGCTCTTGTTGATTATGCCATTCAAATAACTCATCTTCTTCAACAGTCTCCGTTTTTTTCTTTGTACTCATATGTAATTACTATATATTTTGTATTTTTTTTTGCTAAAATATATTATATGTGGCAAGTTTTGTTAGGTTTTGCGGGTGGTGTTTATGTAGGCACTTATTATGATTGTAAACCAATCATCTATTCCATACATAGTCTCGTGGATGATAAGTTACCAAAGAAAAAAAAAGACGACTAAGTTATTTTCATTTTCATTTACAATAATATTATTTCATTACAAATAATATTATTTTGCATATTGAGGAATATACACATTCCCTTCATGATCGTGCTTCCATTTAGCAATTATTTTTGGATTCACTTTCGATTTTAATATATCTTCAGGATCATATACATTTTGATTTTTATCAATGTAATAAATGATTCCCTTTATATCTTGTGCCCATACTTGATGTTTAACCTTACTATCCTTTTTTTCTTGTTCAACATCATCTACCGTACCGTGAGGGCGGCTTTTTGAATGTGTTCCACAATATAATTCATCCGGCTTTCTACGACGAGTACACTGTCTTTCATCAGCCCTCTTAGCACAACATCTATTAAATAAAGGCACGACGTTTTTTACACGTTTCCTTTTTTCTAGCATTTCTTTCTTTACTTCATACGCACTGTAGTCATAGACAAATCCCAATAATGACGACTTTTGCTCATTGCTCAACACACTAAACTGTTCTGACATTAATAAATCTTTAAACTTATCTTTAAATTCGCGGAAATGTTCTCCAACGCTATTGTTTATTTTCTTTTCCATATTCTTTTAAATATTAAACATAGTCTTTAAATAATTTCAATTAATTATTTATCGGATTTAGTTTATGCTTTAAATTCCATAATATCATCCTTCCATAATGTAAATAATTGTGATAATATAAAAACTACACCAAACCATACTGCGTATATCGTAATTAATTTGGGATCTTGATATGGAAATACAGCACTATATAACCTGATAGTGAGAAATATTACTAATAAACCAACAAAAAGAATGAAAATATTCATATAGTATAACTTGATATAAATAAATTTTGTTCTCTACTTTTTGTAATAACAATCGAGTGTTTAGTTAACATTGAAGATTCTTTTTTTATCTCACCGATCATTAACGTGTCATAATTTTCTGGCCAGGTTTTTTTAATGTCATCAATATGACTATTTGATTTGCTATCGGATGATTTGCTATCGGATGATTTGCTATCGATTGATAATTGTTTATAATCTCTTAATAATTTTGAATAATCGTCTTTTTCTCCATAATTATAATGAAGTACTTTAACATGTCCTACAAAAATTCTATATTTACTAACTTCCCCAGAATATTTTTCTAAAAAATCACTAGTGTAAAAATAATAGTAAGGTCCGGCAAACTTTGACTTATCATTCCCTTGAATACTTTTTTTACTTATTTTATATACTGTTTTTGGTGTTTCTATCCTATCACCTTCACCATCTAAAAGATGGATCAAATTATAATTTTTATAAAACAAATCCGTTACATCCTCCGAAATAGGTGTTTTTAATACTTTCCTTATATTACATATATCATCCATACTTGCCCATGAATAATAATCATCTTCCTTCAAATTTTGTGTATTTGTATTTTCAAAAAATAAATAACATCTACCTGGTGACATATGATAAAAACCTATACAACTTGTTAATTTTTTTTTCAAGTTAAGTTTTTTCAAGAAACTATTAACCTTCATATTTAAATTTTCACCAGGCGACATTCGAAAACATGGAAATATAAATTTATCGTGTTTGTATAATAAGTATTCTAAATATTTATTTGTATTTAATAAAGACGTTTCTCTAAATTCATTAATTTTATACACGCATATATGAATTTTCGTACTTGTATTACAATTAAATTCTTGTAAATTTGTATTAATATATTTCAATATTGGATAGTTATTGTCACCCAAGTTTGTTTTATTACGAAAATTATCATGCAAACGATAATTATTCACAGGAGAATGATTTCTAGTCGAATTTTTATACGATTGAACAGCTAATTTTATTTTTTTAACACTATCTAAATTAAACATATATTAATATTGTATATTTTTTTCACTTGGTTTTAACAATTTTTGACGGATACTTTCTCTTGTTTTTTCTTCCCTAGTATTCATTATATATTGACTTAGTTCTTTCGCCTTATCAGTATCATTATTAAAAAATTTCGATAATGAACCGATTAAATGTTTTTTACTTAAGGGCGCCTTTACTTTGCGTTTAGTATAAATCAATTTGCATTGTTTTGTATCAAAGCAATCAATTTCATTGTTTTTCATTACGTTTACCAAACTTTCTGTTAATTCTTTTTTCTTTTTTCTTCGCGCTTTTATTTCTTTTTGTAATAATTTTATTTCATTTTCCAGGTCAATCCAATCTTTTACTTTTTCTACCAATCGTTCTTTTTCCATAATAATTAAATATATAAATACTTTTTTATTATATTTTTATATACTTTTTATGTTTACCACAATACCATTTGGTTTCATCAGTAGGATGGGCGGAAATATTAACACTGCATTTACATCTCTGATTAGCATTTTTCCCCGATTTAATAGTAGCTTTACATTGTTTCCGTTCATTTGATATTTCCCATTTATACTTTTTGTTTGATTTAGCACTGTTAGTATTGTTATTCTCACTTATTATTTTGTCGGATCCAGCAGTAACCTTATAATATATTTTTTGATGCATTTTACATAAGTCTTTTGGAAAAACTGCAAATCTTGTACAACAATTGCCTTTATTTTTACCACTAGATAAAATATAACCACATTTCTTTTTTCTATATCGTTTGATTATTCGTGATGGAGGATGATTTACTCTATCCACTTTTTTATATCCTTCACAATATGGTAATACACCATTTATACTAGTTCTACAATATGGACACTCTTTTTTATATTTATATATTCCAGCGTTTTGTCGCATCATTTCATTGAATATACAATCATAGTTAAATTTATGACCACAGTCTAGTTCGATTTGATAACACGTTAAAGGTTCTTGACTAATTAAACATAAATCACTTTCAACATTTTTTTCAACATCTATTTTCTGATTTTCATTATTTACATTATTATCATTTATCAATTCGTTTTCGTTTTCGGTTAAACTTTTTTTAAGTAATTCACTGAAATGTACACCACCTATATAATTTAAACCCAATAAACTCATTATATTAATTATTATAAATTCTTTATATATTTTATATAATGATTAAACCGTGGGCAACTTATTCTTGGTATTTATTTCATACGATCGCACAAAGAATCAATCCGGTATACTTCAAGCATAATCGCAAAATGTGTTTAGGAGTAATTTATTCTATCTGTGATATATTGCCGTGTCCTGTTTGTAGAGATCACGCCGTGAAGTATTTATATACGAATAAATTCTTCAACATAACTACCAAACAAGAATTAATCATGTTTTTCTTCAATTTTCATAATCAGGTTAATTCACGTTTAGGAAAAAATCTTGCTCTTGTTAAAGATTTAAACAGATACAATTACACAAATAAAAATAAATTATTTCACGGATTTGTCAATTATATGACAGCTAGGTACTATAATATTGCATATTTCACGCAAAGCAGAAGACGAAACAAAATAAACAAAATTAAACCATTTTTACTGGATATATTTAATAATATGGAAAAAGTTTAAAGTTTAAAGGTAAATCAATATTAACATAAATTTAATATTAATTCATTATACTACACGTGGTTTGCAAACAAATTTGGTTTGCGTTTTTTTACATTTTTCTTGTACAGCACTTTCTTTCCCAAAATACAATAGATTTTCTTTTGTTGAATCATTTATACTTTTAATAATGAAAAAATATATTACACCTATTATCAATCCTAGTAAAACACCACTTACTATATCAACTGATGTACAACAACCCAGATTATATTTATAAAATGCAGTCATTCCAATTAACATTGAAAATAATACTATTGGCCACAGATTCACATTACCATTGACAAACATATTTGTGATAATGTAAAACATCGAGTATGATATTAATAATACATTCATATCAGGCGCTGACAATGTATCATTATTTTTAAATGTAAAAAACATATTACAAACCGTATTACCACGACTGCTTAATGGAGCCGGAATTTTCAATGTTTGTTTTGCTACATTACCAAAAAAGATTGCAATAACCATCCCTATTAAATATAATAAACCCTTCAAATTTTTATTGAAAAAAGAAGAAATTAATAGATAAGATGCTATAAACAATGGTGACATCAATATACTAAATGGTATAACCTGGGTAATACCTAAAAAAGTTGGGATTTTTTCTTGCGCAAAAGTGTTAGTTTTAGTTTCAGCATCTGTCATAATATATATTATTAATATATTATTAATCTATAAAAATATCATTTCAAAATATCATTTTCAAAACCTCAGTTATATGTTTCACGCTAAAAAATTCAATATTATTTATGATATCATTATCCTTATATAATTCCAAAAACTTATCAAAATCCTTCTTATTTTCATGTGGATAAATAAAATGTTTTACCCCTGCACGAATACCACCAAGTATTTTCAAATCCAATCCTCCTATAGCCGTTATATTTCCTTGTAAATCTATTTCGCCCGTAATAGCATACAAACGATTTATAGGCTTTTTATTCAATAAACTATAAATACAACAAGTAATAGCTGTTCCGGCAGAAGGACCGTCTTTCGGTACAGCTCCCTCAGGACAATGAATATGTATACCCTTCAAATTATTTTTACTGTTTTCCTTCATTATTTGTTTCTGTGTTTTATCACTACTTAATTTCCACGCCAAAGTCATAGCAACGTTCATACTTTCTTTCATAACATCCCCCTGCATACCGGTAAGTTTTAAATCCAACATTTTCGTCGAAGGGAAATAATTCGATTCGATGGGAATAATTCCACCCATTCCTAGCGCATTTGCCCACAATCCATTTATAATACCAACACAATTCTCATTATGAATTTCCTTATACCGCACTGTCAATCTTTCCTTCAAATATTTATTTTTCACATCCTCCTCAGTCAAAACATAATGGTAAAATTTGTCGTTTGATGATTGGATTATTTCTAAATTAATTTCACTGATGATTTCAAATAAAATTTCTTTTAATTTTCTTACACCTGCTTCTTTTGTATAGTTTTCTACAATATACTTTATTATATCATCACTAAATTCTACAGTATTTGTCAGTCCAACCCTTTTAAATAATTCCGGTAAAATATGTTTTCTAGTAATAATTACTTTATCTTCTAAGGATAGATTTTTAAATTTAATGCGATGTATTCTATCTAACAAAATAGGATCTATTAGCTCAGGATTATTATACGAAAAAATAAATAAAACACGACTTAAATTAAAATCAATACCACTGAAATATTTGTCTTGAAAATGTTCATTTTGTGTCGGGTCCACCATATGTGTAAGAATACCGATAATTTCCTTACCATGTTCTGTTTTACTTACTTTATCCAATTCATCAATAAATATAATTGGGTTCATGCATTTTTGCTCCATCAAAATATCCACGATTCTACCCCAAGTTGAACCCACATACGTATAACTGTGACCCGATAAAGTACTCCCATTACTAGAACCGCCTAATGCTATAAATGAAAATGGACGCGCTACATCATTTTCATCATTTAAACAGTTCGCCAATCCGTTTTTTGCGAGACTCGTTTTTCCAACCCCTGGTGGCCCTTCAAAACCAAAACAGTATCCTGTATGTTCTCCATTCATCCATTGACCAATTATTCTTTCAAGTTGTCTTTTAGCATTAGTATGACCATATACAGATTCATCCAATACTTCTCTTACATTCTTAATATTATCATTTACCTTACTCCACATATTCAATAATTTTTCCAATGTTTCTTCTATATCAACCGTTTTATGAAAGGTTGCATCTGCATCCTGTTCAAACTGTTTGAATATATCACTCATTATTTTTTTATCATTCTTATATTTTTTCACAAATTTAGTCATTTCATTCTTCATATAATTATTCTTTTTTCCACTATGGCATATTTTTTCTCCTTTGATATTATTCTTTTTTATGATATTGTTTAAATGACATACATTAACAATTAAACCTTCTCGTTTTTTATTGGTTAGAATATTTAATAATTTTTCCATATTCAAGTTTTTTAAAATAGGAACATAGTTATTTTTTAATTCTGTCATATACTTAAATAATTCAATACTACTATAATTTTCTAAGATAGGGAAATTTGGAACATACTTTAAGCTTTCCGGTTCTAATTCATTGATCATAGTTTTAAATTCCTCATTTATTATCTTTATACACATCAAAATAGGCTCTTCTTTATATACACCGAATGGTATTTTCAATAAACCATCCAAATAATTCTGCGCTTTGGAACCAGAATCTTCACTTTTTGCCTTTACTTCTTTTAATTTATTCATTGCTTTTTCTTTCACACTATCAGGGGCTTTCATCAAACATATTTGTTGTTCAATGGGAATCTTATGATTATCTATATTAGATAGATTTTTTGTATACTTTATAGTTACCTTCATTGCATCTCTGAAATATTTTTTTATTATCCATGGTAAACTATCAAATAATAACGTTTGTTCATATGTGTCCACCGAATTATTACTTTCATTTGATAATAAATCATATAAAAGATACGCCAGGTACTGAAACTCAGGATCCGAATTACGAATAAGTAATTGAATTAACATTGTACGCTGTCCATATAATTCACTCGAAACAAATTCTTTAATTACTGTAGATATTGTTTTTTGTTTTATGAGTTTTGATTGATTATTGTAACCGACAAAACGTTGATTCAATTCATGATTATTATAAACCAATAATTCTTTTATTGTTAATGAGTCAATAAACCGATTGAAATATTCTGAAGTATGTGTTTGCGTTGTTTCATTGTTTTCTTTTAATAATTTTACCTTACTTTTTATAAAACGATCATTAATAAAATCTAATCCAATATCATCCACAATACCATTTATGATTAGTGTCTTTTTTTCAGTTGTGTTTTGTAATGCCACCTTTATTCCGTATACTTTTGTTTGGAAATTTTTAGATGTTCTCGCCAAATCAAAGCAATCAAATGTTGTTGCCTGGTCAACAATCATAAAATCTTCCACAATTCTATTTTTTATTATCTTTTTATTATTCACCACTTTATGATTATTTTTCCACGATAATGCTTTGTAACTAATTGGATGTACATATTTTTTTATTACTTCGAAAATATGATTATTTGTATTATTCACAACGTCCTTCAAATAATCATTTCCAAAACATATATTCACCAGATCCACAAAATGATTTGTACCATATGTTTTAAAAATAACAGATAACTCATTGTTTATTTTTTGCAATCTTTCTATTACATCATTGTAGTCGATTTTTGTGGGAGGGTGCGATAAAATAGTCTCTACATTATTTACACTTGATTGTATGGTTTCTAGATTTTGAACACAAATATTTAGCTCGCTTGCTCCAAAAATATCCATTGTTTTATAACGCTGTATAGATAGTAAAGTATTTTGTATTATTTTATAAAATAGTTCAACACGTTCCGCAAAAAATTTATGAGATTCTTTTTTTTTGCTAAACGATACTTTATGATTTTTTGATTTTGGCATTTGCTACTATAAAATATATAACGATTTTAATAATATCCTAAATAATCTAATTCTATTTTTAATGATTTCAAAAATCATTTAAACAAACTTTTATTTATATTTTTATATTCAATGGGTATTCCAGGCTATTTTTCACATATTATTAAAAATTATCCAGCTATTATAAGAAAATTAGAAACTAATCAAAAAATAGATAATTTATACCTTGATAGTAACTCTATTATTTATGATGTATTAAGAGAAATACATGATGAATATAATAATGATGATGCATCATTTGAAATCAAATTAATCAATGGTATAATCGAAAAATTAGAATATTATATCAATGTTGTAAATCCATTAAAAACGGTTTATATAGCATTTGATGGTGTGGCACCATATGCCAAGTTAGAACAACAGCGTAACAGGAGATACAAATCACAATTGGAAAAAAAAGTAAAAAACAAGTTATGCGAAACTCATACAAAAGAATGGGATAAGACTGCAATCACACCAGGTACAGAATTTATGAAAAAGTTATCCCTTATTAAAAGTTATTTTACGAAATTGAAAGACCCGAGAACCTTTATCATATCTGGTGTAGATGAACCGGGTGAAGGAGAACATAAAATCTTTCAGTATATTCGTGATAATTATGTAAAACATAAAATAGAAACAACGGTTATTTATGGTTTAGATGCTGATTTAATTGTATTATGTTTAAATCATCTACCGGTAGTGCACGATATTTATTTGTATCGCGAAACACCGGAATTTGTAAAAAGCATTAATTGCGAATTGGAACCAAATGCAGATTATATTTTAAATATCGCCGAATTAGCAAGGGGTATTATTGCAAAAATGAATGGTATAGCGAATGCTAACACGAACATGCCCTTTCATAAATCACATCAAAAAAATAGATTGTATGATTATATTTTACTTACATTCTTTTTAGGAAATGATTTTATGCCACATTTTCCATCTATGTGCATCCGGACAAATGGTATTGATATATTAGAGAATGCGTACAAGCATCTTTTTGGTAATACAAATAAAAATTTATGCAATGGTACAAAGATATATTGGGAGAATTTAAGAGAATTTATAGAATTTTTGGCGAAACATGAATATGATAATTTACTGAAGGAATATAAAATTAGAGAAAAATGGGGAAAGCGACAATATAAAAATAATACAATGGAAGAAAAGATGATGAAATGGTTGAATATTCCGACAAAGATGCGAGACAAAGAATTATTGATCGATCCTTATTCAAAAGGTTGGGAAAAACGGTATTACAAAGAGTTGTTTTATATCGATATCAATCAATATTATAAAAAACAGATATGCGTGAATTACTTGGAAGGATTGGAATGGACGATGAAATATTATACAGTTGGTTGTAAAGATACGAAGTGGTTTTATAAGTATAATTATCCACCATTGTTAAGTGATTTATTAAAATATATTCCAATGTGGGATATAAATTTAATAGATAGTAGTAATGTTGATTTTTTGACTCCTGAGGAGCAATTGGCGTATGTACTGCCAAAAGATAGTTTGCATTTACTGCCGAAAAAAATAAGAGAACGACAGCTTAAAGAACACGGTGACTATTATAATGCCAATCATGAAATCTGTTGGGCTTTTTGCAAATATTTTTGGGAAAGTCACGTATTATTTTCGCATTATTAAGGAATATTTTATCGTAAGTTGTACAATAATTCAAAATGTATTCCTTGTCCCCCCTCTTCTCCACCACTATTAAGTATATATATTTTGGGAGTTTTGTCACAATAGCCATTACCATCCTTTAAGGGGGTGATTAACTGCCATTTGACACCGTTCTGCCCGAAGCCTTCTCTACGATAAACTACGAAACAAATACCTAATTCTTCTGCCAGTATTTCAAATTCTTCTGCTTCTGCCCATGCTTTATCTTTTGATCCTCGTTCTTTTGCCTTAATATACTTATCTTTTTTATCGTTCTCTAAATTATATTTATCTAATTTTACATGTTCAAACAACTTGCGGAGTTCTTGATGTGTGTAAAATTTCACTTTATCATCTTCATCTTCCTTTTTAGCTCTAGAATTGATTTCAGCCAAACCTAAGGAAATAGCATGATATGCACAATTACCGTCCGGCGAAACATCTATGTTATCTGCGCCGTTAAATGAAAACCAGTCGTGTTGTCCTCCATCCTCCTCCTCCGTCCCGGGTGTTAATTCAAATTTTTCTTTTTTTTTTTTTTCTTCTTTTTGAAACAA
>Ga0213866_10000229_pt1 | contig 46739 bp, 53 predicted proteins | sample PICome_11_FD_160079 | JGI IMG/M metagenome (GOLD analysis project Ga0213866, IMG submission 160079) | Coastal seawater microbial communities near Pivers Island, North Carolina, United States - PICO284 | ecosystem: Environmental > Aquatic > Marine > Coastal | place: USA: North Carolina...
AAATATTTCATACTGTTGCTGAGGCCTCTAGTTTTACTAAAGCCTCTACTATATTAAATTTAAGCCAATCAGCTATAAGCCGCCAAATTCAAGCATTAGAGAGCGATTTAAAAGTTCAACTTTTTGAAAGACATGCAAGAGGTTTAGTTTTGACTGAAAATGGTGAATATCTCTACAAATCAGCACATGAGATTATTTCAAAATTAAAAGATGTTGAATCTAATCTTAGCGGACACAAAGATAAACTAAATGGAAAACTTACTGTTACTACAGTAGTAAGTTTTGGCACGACTTGGCTTACACCTAGAATAAAAGAGTTTATGGATTTACATCCAGATATTGAAATTGAATTAATATTTGATGATAAAGAACTTGATTTAAGTACACGAGAAGCAGATGTAGCAATAAGAATGAGAAGGCCAAAACAATTAAATTTAATTCAAAAAAAATTCGTTGATTTTAATTATCATATTTACGGTTCAAATGATTACCTGCAAAAAAATGGATATCCAAAAACTCTAAAAGATTTAGATAAACATAAATTTATAACTTATGGAAAAGGAGCTCCATCTCCAGTTTATAATCCTGACTGGGTTTTAAAACATGGTGTTAAAGATGGAAAAAAAAGAAAATCGATTATGAAAGTAAACAGCGTTTACGGATTATTATTAGCAGTACAAAGCGGAGTTGGTTTAGCTGCTTTACCAGATTACATCGCTCATAACGTAAGTAATATAACTAAAGTTTTACCTGAGGAAACAGGGAAACCCACAGAAACGCATTTTGTATATCCCGCTTCTCTGAAGAATAATGCAAGACTAATGGCTTTTAGAAACTTTATATTTACAAAGGTAAACGAGTGGAAATTTTAATATCTTTTATAATTCCATTTATAATTTTATTAACTATAGTTGTTTTCATACATGAATATGGACATTATTATTTTGCAAAAAAATATGGTGTTGGAGTTACTGATTTTTCAATTGGTTTTGGTAAAGAAATATTCGGTTTTAATGATAAATCAGGTACCAGATGGAAATTTTGCGCAATACCTTTAGGTGGATACGTAAAATTTTTTGGCGATAGAAATGTCTTTAGTCAAGCAGAGCAAGAAGAACTATTAAAAGAATATAATGAGGAAGATAGAAAAAAACTATTTGTTGTAAAACCTCTCTATCAAAGATCCTTAATAGTAGCTGCAGGACCTTTTGCTAATTTTTTACTCGCTATAGTGATTTTTGCTTTTATTTATATGTTTGCAGGTAAGGATTTTACGCCTGCTCAAATCCAAGAGGTTCAGCCAGAAAGCCCGGCTTATGTTGCGGGTATTAAATCAGGTGATCTAATTCAATCAATAAACGAAAGAGAAGTAAAAAGTATTATGGAGGTTTCAACTTTCATAAATGCTTCATCCTCAGAAACTATTGATATACAGGTTTTAAGAAAGGGGAATGAACTTAATTTACAAGTAAAGCCAAAATTTATTGAAGGAAAAGACTCACTAGGGAATCAAATTAACAAGAAGATTATTGGAATTAAAGTCGCTCCTTTAAATGAGGAAATAAATAGGCAGAGATTAGGCCCTGCTACAGCATTATATTATGCTGTTAAAGAAACTTGGTTTGTTATTGAAGCATCATGGGAATTCGTTATTTCCATGTTTAAAGGTACAGGTGACACCTCTCAACTAGGAGGCCCAATTAAAATTGCTAAAATAACTGGTCAGGTTGCTAAGTTTGGAATTGTAGCTTTCCTAAGTATTATGGCTTATATTTCTATAAGTTTAGGATTTATAAATCTTTTCCCAATTCCGATGTTAGATGGGGGACATTTAATGTTTTATGCCTTTGAGAAGATTTTAGGCCGTCCTTTAACTCAAAAAACTCAGGAGGGTTTTTTTCGAATCGGGCTATTTTTGTTACTTTCTTTAATGTTTTTCACAACATTTAATGACCTTAAAGATTTAGGCTTGTTTTAAGCCACTTTTTTAAGCTAAAAAAGTCAATAAAATCAACACTTTTTGAGGCACAATATATTGTGTTAACATTTACGTGAAACACCAAAAAAACATTGATTTTACTAGGTTTTTCTGCAGATTAGAAATTAACCAATAAAGGGGCATAAAATGAATAAAAAACAACTAGTAGCGAAAATATCGTCAACTTTGGGTCAAAGTAAAGCTGATGCTGAAAGAACTTTTGACTCAATAACGACTATAATTTTAGATGCTTTGAAAAATGACGATACTGTAAAGATAGCTGGTTTTGGTACTTATAAAGTAGCAAAGAGAAAAGCTAGAGTAGGAAGAAACCCTAGAACAGGTGAGTCAATTCAAATCGCTGCATCACAAAAAGTTAAGTTTTTACCTGCTAAAAGCTTGAAAGAAATGTTTAATCGATAAACGTTTATTTAGCCCTTATTTGATAATCTCAAATAAGGGCTAACTACTTGCAAAAACTGCATAGCTCAAATTAGCACATATCATTACTAATTTAAATTTATAAATTCTATAAGGCCTCCAACAAGGGAGAACTTATGAAAAAATACATTAGTTACTTTTTAGCAGGTACAGCCATATACTTTGGTTTTGCTGGTCTAGGTTATGCTGAGACCACAGTATCTGCAGAAGTACAATACATATTTAATACTATATTATTTTTGATGTCAGGTTTCTTGGTCATGTGGATGGCCGCAGGTTTTGCAATGTTAGAGTCGGGTCTAGTAACATCAAAGTCTGTATCAGCAATCTGTGCAAAAAATATAGGTCTTTATTCAATCGCCGGAGTGATGTTCTGGCTGGTTGGTTATAATTTAGCTTACGGTATTCCAGAAGGTGGATATATCGGTACATTTACACCGTGGAGTGATGCATCAAAACTTGAGACAGGCTATTCAGATGGATCTGATTGGTTTTTCCAAATGGTATTCTGCGCCACTACAATGTCAATCGTATCTGGTACATTAGCTGAAAGAATTAAAATTTGGCCATTTTTCCTATTTGCAGCAATTTTAACTGGAATAATTTATCCAATTGAAATGGGCTGGCAGTGGGGTGAGGGATGGTTATATGTAGCTGGTTTCTCAGATTTTGCTGGTTCAACATTGGTACATGCTGCCGGTGGAGCCGCCGCTTTAGCAGGTGCAATTGTTCTTGGAGCAAGATCAGGAAGATTTAGCAATAGAGGTGAAGCTAAGCCTATGGCGCCATTTGCTGCATCATCAATTCCATTAGCAACTCTAGGGGTATTTATACTTTGGATGGGCTGGTTTGGTTTTAATGGTGGATCACAACTTGCTGCTGGAACACTAGAAGACGTTTCCTCTGTAGCAACAATTTACATTAATACTAATTTAGCTGCAGGTGGTGGAGTGATAACTGCTGCAATTATTTCTAGATTAATTGGTGGAAAAACAGATGTAGTAATGATGCTTAATGGTGCAATTGCTGGATTAGTGGCAATTACAGCTGAGCCATTAACTCCTAGTCCTTTAGCTGCGATATTTATCGGAGCAATAGGTGGATTAGTGATGTACTTCTCAACTAAACTTTTATTTAAATTAAAAATAGATGATGTAGTTGGAGCTATTCCTGCTCACTTAGTTGCAGGTGTATGGGGCACGTTAGCTGTTCCATTAACTAATGGAGATGTTTCGTTTGGAGCTCAATTCCTTGGAACAATTTCAGTAGTAGTATTTGTATTTATTGTTTCATTTATAGTTTTCAAAATTATGAAAGCTACAGTTGGTCTTAGAATTAGTAAAGAAGCTGAAAGACTTGGAACTGATAAAGCTGAAATCGGAGTAATAGCTTACGGTATAAGAGACTAAAATATTCCCTCCCTCGATAGTTGGGAAAAATTGTAAGGCCTGGCTGGTTCCCCCGTCCAGGCCTTATTTATTTTAGCAAGTCTAGTATGCATTTAAATCATGCTTCAAAAGTCAAAAATTTGATATCAAGTTTAAAAAAAAAGGGGAAACATGAAAAAAAAAACATTCATTTTTTTAGGTTGTATTTTTGCAATATTTTTAAGCACTAATAGCTTTGCAGAAACAACAATGTCTCAAGAGGGACAATATATTTTTAACTCGTTAGGATTTTATTTAGGCGGAGTGCTAGTTGCTTTCATGGCAGCTGGCTTTTGTATGCTTGAGAGTGGTTTAGTGACCACAAAGAGCGTATCGACAATTGCCGCTAAAAATATAGGAAAATTCGCTATTTGTTCAATTATATTTTTCTTAGTTGGTTACAATTTAGCTTATGGTGTGCCTGAAGGTGGTTATGTTGGTTCATTTTCAATTTGGACTGATAACTCTAGTGCTGAAACGGGGTATTCAGGATACTCAGATTGGTTTTTTCAAACTATGTTCGTTTGTGCAACAGCTTCAATCGTTTCAGGAGCGGTAGCAGAGAGAATTAAGATATGGCCTTTCTTTATTTTCGCAGCAATCATGGCTGGAATAATCTATCCTATATCTATGGGATGGCAATGGGGCGGAGGTTGGTTAAAAACTTCTGGCTTTTCTGATTTTGCAGGATCAACTTTAGTTCATGCTTGTGGTGGAGCAGCTGCTCTAGCTGGGATAATAGTACTAGGCGCTCGAGAAGGAAGATTTGGAAGAAGAGGTGAAAAGAAATCTATGCAGCCTTTTGCAGCTTCAAGTATTCCATTAGTAACACTTGGAACTTTTTTACTTTGGTTTGGCTGGTTTGGTTTTAATGGTTTCAGTCAACTAGCTATGGGCACATTTGATGATGTTAATGCTATTTCAAAAATTGCTGTAAATACCCATTTGGCAGGAGCCGCTGGAACTGTTACAGGAGCAGCTCTGACAAGATTAATTGGCGGTAAAACTGATATTGTCATGATGCTTAACGGAGCACTCGCAGGCCTTGTTGCTATTACAGCTGAACCTTTAACACCTGGACCAATTACTGCGATGATTATTGGATCTATTGGAGCTATGATTATGTACTTTGGTACTAAGATGTTAGAGAGTTATGGTTTAGACGATGTAGTGGGGGCAATTCCAGTTCATATGTTTGCTGGTATCTTTGGAACACTGGTCGTTCCTTTTACTAATCTAGATACATCATTTGGCACTCAATTAATTGGTGTCGTATCTGTGTGCATATTTAGTTTTGTATTATCATACATTACTTTTAGTTCATTAAAATCAACGATTGGACTAAGAATAAGTAAAGCTGCAGAAAAACAAGGTACAGATAAAGCTGAGGTCGGAGTAACAGCTTATTCAATTAGAGATTAATTTTAAAAATAATTATAATTAATTAAGGCCCGAGAAATCGGGCCTTTTTTATCTTTAATCTTTATTTTTTTCCCAAAGTTTTTTAAGGTCAATAAAAGGTGAGACCCCAAAAATTGAATTTATATTAGCACAGTGAACTGCTAAAGAAGGGATTGGGGATAAGCATGGATTTGTATTATAAATATTATGCAAAGGTGTTTCCCAAGGATCAATCCATTCTATTGCCATCTTTTCTAAATTATTGAAATTATTTTCTATTATTCGCTTACTGGTCATGAAAGTTACTAAACTTTCAGAAACTAATCTCCAATGATATCTTTCGCCTAAATAAACTTTTGTTTCTTCATCTTTTGCATATAAATAAGGATAATCAGATGGGAGTAAAACTAAGTCTTTGGAAAAAATAGTGCTAAACTTTTCATAAGCAAAGACCATTTCTGTAATTGCATCCTCTGAATGCAAATAGTCATCTTCAACAAAATAAATTACATCAGCACTTTCTTTTTTTGCAATCATTAAAGAAGTATAAAAACTAGCCATATTAGAGAATTTTGCTTTAGAATATCCTGGTTTAATCTTATTTTTAAAATCATCAAGGTTAATAGATATAAATTTATTTTCTAAATTAGATTGATTTAATATTTTTTGAATTTCATCAATATCTTCTTTTGGAGAATTGGTATCCGCGACCACAAGATCAAATCTTATATTTTTAAATTTAGAAGAAGCTTTTTTAATTGATTTTATTAATGATCTTAGAGCTCTAAAAGTATATTCATTTTTTTCTTTATCAAATATTCTCCTTTTATTTTGATCCATTATCAATTCAGATGTGCAACTTCTCAATATGATTTTAAGTTTGTTTATCTTATTCTTAATATCTATCTGACCCAATGGTATTGTTATGGATTTTTTCCCCTGGATGCTTAAAGTTTCATTTAAATCTTTATTAAGAGTTGGGGAGCAAAAATTTGATTGATCAATAATTTCAAATCCAAATAATCTGCACAATTTTATAAAAAGTTTTTTTAAAAAATTAGTTTTTCGTGTATTATTAATTTTTTTCATTATGATTAATTGTATATATTAGTTTATATTTTAGTTCTATGAACATAAAATCATCTCAAGCACTTGTAGAGGAGGCTCTCAAAAGCGTAGAAACCTTAAAAAGTAGTGAAGTAAAAAAACTATTAGAAAACAATGAAATAACTTTGATTGATGTGAGAGATATTCGGGAAATTTGGAAAGAAGGGACTATTGAAAATTCCAAACATATACCCAGAGGTATGTTAGAATTTTGGCTTGATCCAGAAAGCACTTATTACCAGTCTAATAAAATAAAAAATATAAAAAAAATGGTTTTATTTTGTGCACTTGGATTAAGATCTGCGCTAGCAACAAAATCACTAGTAGACATGGGTTTTAAAAATGTAGCTCATGTTGATGGTGGATTTGAGGCACTTAAAAAAAATGGATTTACAATTGTTGCAAAAGAAAAAAAATAAAATTATTTTCTAGCTTCGTTTAATGCAAATTCAATTCTATCTTGTCCCCAAAAAATTTTATTATTTGCAACAAAGGTTGGCGCTCCGAAGATCCCTTTTTCGTACGCCTCACTAGTTTTTTTTCTTAATGAATCTTTGATCAAAGACGATGCTGATCTTAAAGCAAATGTTTTTGGATTTACATTTAAATTTTTTAATACTTTTTGAATAACTATTTCATCATTCATATTCAATCCATCTTGCCAAATTGTATTAAAAATAGCGTCAATATAATTGCTTTTTATATTATCTTCCTCAGCGACTAGAACTCCACGCATTAAATTTAAGCTTCGTATAGGAAAATAAGAATTAAATTTAAATCTTGTACCATTCCTTTCCGCTATAAGCTTACAATCTCTAATCATGTGTCTTGCTTTTGCAGGTATAAAAGCCGGAGCTTTAATTCCATGAAGGTTATGAAGTCCACCTAAAAGAATAGGTATATATCTTATCTTTATTTTTTCTTTAGTTTCGACTTTTTTGATTTCCTTATGTGCAAGAAATGCGTAGGGGCTTACAAAATCAAAATAAAAATCAAAAGGCTTAATCATTAAAGCTAATTTTTTTAGCAAAGAAAATTCTAAAAAACCAATAGACAATTAATCCTATTGGGCCTGTGAAATAAGTTAAAATTAAAGAGGGAATAGTAATTATTTTAGGTATAAAGTGTTTTCTGCTATCTCTTACAACCCAGGCTCCGGCAAATAAACTAATTGCCAAGAAGTGAAGCCAAAAAATTAATAATAAAGACTCATTAGCAAACATGGAGTATAGGCCGTCCAAGCCATTGTACAGCTCGAAACCCTCTAAAATGTTTCCTTCTTGATAAACTAGAAAAGTTAAATATGAATAAGCTGTAGCTAAAAGTAGTGGCGCAATTACAGACTGTGTAAAAAAATCTGTTATTTGATGATTCGGAATGAAAATTAATAAAAGCCAAAAAGGGATCACTCCCCAGTTAGCAATCAAATAAATATTTTCATAAGTTAATAAAGGCAATAAATTATTTATCATAAAAAATAATATAGTATATTAGCCAAATGAATCCCACAGTTAATAAAAGTGATTTTGAAGAATTAACTATAAACCTAAGAGACTTGGCTTATTCATATTTAGAAAAGTACAGTCCATCTAAACAACAATTAAAAGTGTATTTATTAAAAAAATATTTAACAAAGATTAAAGGAACTAAATCAAAAAAAGAAGTCACATTAATTATAGATGAAATTATTTTAAATCTTGAAAAAAATAGAATTCTTAACGATGAAATGTATTCAGACTCTAAAGCAAGAATGTTTTTGAGAAGAGGTTATTCTTTAAACAAAATTAATCAGTCTTTAAGAAATAAGGGTATAGATAGTAAATTTATAAAACAAAGTATTGACAAAATTAAAGAAGATAAAATAGAGCCAGACTTTATTTCAGCATTAAAACTTTGCAAAAAAAGAAGAATAGGACCTCTAAGACCTGATGAAAATAGAGTATTGTTTTATAAAAAAGACATGGGAATTTTAGCCAGGGGCGGGTTTAGTTTTGATTTATCAAAAAGAATTTTGGATTTAGAAAAAGTTGAGTTTGATAAATTAATAAAATTAATTTAAATCTTTTTTTCTTTTATTTTCCTCTGCAACCAAAATATCAAGTTTTCTTTTAAGAGCATTTCTTACTAAAATAAAAAATAATACTCCAAAAAAAGTTACTGATAAAATTATAATTGCAATAGTTTTAAACATCTAATTTATTTGACCTTTTAATTAATAAACTAGGATTTCTGTAATCTTCTTTGCCGTATAAAAAGGGTTTTTCATCAAGTGTTTTAATTATTGCACCTGCATTTTGAGCTACTGCATGTCCAGCAGCATAATCCCATTCATTTGCTCTTTCACGTGCAGCATAAATATCATACTCACCGGTAGCTATAACACAAAACTTATAAGAGCTAGCCATTTTTACAATTTTAGTTACGTTATATTCTTTTAATTTATTCAAAATTATGTCAGATGGTTTTAAAGAGCTAGATACCGCAACTATCTGATCAGCAGGTTGTTTCTTTTCACAATTAATTTTTTTAGTTTTACCATTTTCAATTAAGTAACTTTCACCAGGAGCGTAGGAATAAAACAGTCTATTTTTTTTTGGCACCCCAACAAGACCAAGTACTGGCACAGTATTTATTACCAAGGCAGCGTTTAAAGTGTACTCATCTTGACCAGATATATATTCTTTTGTCCCATCGATAGGGTCAATTAACCAAAATATTTTTTCTTTATTTTTTATATTAATATCTACTGTTTCCTCAGAAACAATAGGAATGTTAGGGGTTAGCTCTTCAATTTTTTTTGTTAAAATTTCATTAACTCTTAAATCTCCGTTACTAACTGGAGAATTATCCTCTTTGACTTCTATTTTTAATCCTTTTTTATAAATTTCAATCGACTCTTTGCCTGCAATATTAAATGTTTCAATTAAATTTTCGGAAATTTTTTTAGCTTCATCTCTATTCATCATTTATCTTTTCTAAGATTATATTTTCAACGTTAATAACTCTTTTTCCAAAATTCTCAAAATTTACAGTTACCTTATTACCGATTATTGACTGAACTTGTCCTATCCCCCAATCTTTATTTGCGGGATTTCTTACGTAATCCCCTGGTTCAAAATCAATAAGCATTATGGAAAATTCCTATAATTTCTATTATACACTTAAATAATGAATTCTCTAGGAATTAATAAACCAAAAAAAGAAACCAAGGTGGTTGTAGCAATGTCAGGTGGAGTAGATTCATCAGTTGTGGCAGCACTTATGAAACAAGAAGGATACGATGTCACTGGTATCACACTGAAATTGTATGACGACACTAAACAGTTAAAAGACAGTAGACAATGTTGCGCTGGTCAAGATATTATGGATGCTAAGAGAGTTTCAGAAAATATAAACATTAATCACAAAATTTTATTCTATCAAAAAAAATTTAAATCTGAAGTAATAGACTCCTTTATAGACAGTTATGCAGCTGGTGAAACACCTATACCTTGCGTACAGTGTAATCAAACAGTTAAATTTAGAGATTTGTTCAAATACGCAAAAGAGTTAAAAGCTGACGCATTGATAACCGGCCATTACGTTACAAGAGTTCAAGGTGATCAACATGCAAACATGTATAGAGCTAAAGATCAAAGTAGAGATCAAAGCTATTTTTTATTTAGCACAACGCAAGAGCAGTTAGATTATTTACGATTTCCTTTAGGTGAAATTGATAAATCTGAAACAAGAGAAATTGCTAAAAAATTAAAATTAAATGTTGCAACAAAACCTGATAGTCAAGATATATGCTTTGTTCCGAATGGAGATTATGCGTCTGTAATTAAAAAATTTAGACCTGAGTCTTTTAAACCAGGAAAAATTCTTAACATTGATGGAGATCAAATAGGCAATCATGATGGAATCATAAATTATACTATTGGTCAAAGAAAAGGAATTAAGATAGCAAGCAAAAATCCATTGTATGTAATTAATATAAACGCAGATAATAATACGATTATTGTTGGTAATAAAGAATGTTTAGAAGTAAAATACATTAAGCTTAGAGATTTAAATATTCTAGGTTCTAAACAAGAATTTAAAAAAATAATAAATATCAAAGTAAGATCTACAGGCAGGCTATTAAAAGCAAAAATTAATTTTAGACAAACAACAGCAGATATAGAAATTTTAGACGAGGAGACAGGGGTTTCCCCTGGTCAAGCCTGTGTATTTTATTCTAAAGATGATGTTGGGGATAAGGTGTTAGGTGGAGGATGGATTCATAAGACTATCAACAAAAATTTATCCCCTAAGTTAACAGTCTAAATTTGCTCTCGTTAAAAGTGATTACAATTTTTTTTAACTTATGTTTTAATAACTTTAATTAAGAGGCAACTCTTAACTGGCCAATTAAGGAAAAACCGAGAGGTTCAAGCTTAAAGGGCAGAAAGGTGAACCTAGTAGCGCTAGAATAGTTCATCGGTACGGCTTGGCGGTAGCGCCTAAAACGACGAGCCAAAACTACTAAATTTCTGGGCGAAAGCCTAGAAATTTATGTGGTTCTTTTCCAAAGTAATCTCGTTAACAAATAAAAAATAATAACCCCCACAAAATAGTTCCATTCAAGCGCATGTTTAAAATGCGTATTTCCTTTATCTAAAAGTATTGGCAAGCTTAATAACGCTACTAGGGCTAAAATTGAGACTAATGCTGCTTTCAAAATCAAAATTTTTTTATTAATTATTCCTGAAATTTTATCTTTTAATTTAAAGAAGTGATAAACAAGTATCCCTTGGGCTATAATCTCAAAAATTATAAATAACAGCAAAATGACTCTTCTCATTAATTTGTAAATTTGTATGTCAAACTTGACACCTAAAAAAATTGAATGAATAGCTAAAAAAACAGCCGAAAGAATTCCAAAGGTCTTAAACTTATAATTTATATTGGTAAATTTATATTTGTTAACCAAATTATTATTATTAACCCAATAAAAATATAAAATTATTGAAGTGAAAATCATTGCCGGTTTAAAGATTAAATACTGAGGAAAAGTTCTAGAGGCTCTACTTATTGATAAGCTTCCATCCAAATAAGGAATTGAAAATCCCGATCGTCCAATTTGATCTACTGTGAAAATAGTATTTTCAAAAAATTCAGGGTTTTGAGAAATCAAAAGGCAAATATTTATTGCTACTAATGGTATAAAAAATATCCACAAACTCAATTTCCTTATTTGAGCGATTTCATTCATAAAAATTTTATTGATTATTTTTTCTTATTTCTTTTTCTTGCTCTTCTTTTTTTAGAGCCAATTTTTCTTCTACCACGATGTTTTTTTGGATAACCCATATTTTTGCCTCCTTTTAGTATCTTAATTAGACAATTAATATATAAAGATCAATTATAATTATATTATGAAAAAGTCTATAAAGACATTTCTTAAACATCCTATAAAAGATAACTCAAATAGATCTGCTAACCCGGCAGTAATCAGAGCCTCAACTATTCTCTTTAATTCTATGCAGGAACTTTACCAGCATGAGAAAAAAATCAAGAAACACCAAAAGGTAAGTCACTATAGTTATGGCAGATATGGAAGCTCAACAACTATCGAACTAGAGAACATTTTAAGAGAATTAGAGCAAGCATTCCATGTATTTTTGACAGGTACTGGGTTCGGAGGAGTAGCTTTAGCTATAATGAGTCTATGTAGACCAGGAGACGAAATTGTAGTTTCAGATAACGTTTATGGTCCAACCAAAGAAATTTCTGAAAAACTTCTTAAAGAATTTAATGTTATGGCGAAGTTTTATAACCCTGACTCTTTTGAAGATTTAAAAAATAAAATTACGAATAAAACGAGAATGATATTAGTCGAAAATCCTGGAAGTAATACTTTTGAATTTCAAGATTTATCTAAAATTGTAAACTTAGCTAAAAAGAAAAAAATATTCACTTTTCTTGATAATACTTGGGGTACTCCACTATATCTTAAGCCTCTTAAAATTGGATTTGATATGTCTTTCTCATCTGCAACGAAATATTTTTCAGGTCATTCAGATGCAATGGGTGGCTCACTAGCTGTTAATAAAAAAGTTTTTAAACAAATTATGTTTTTTTACAAACTCTCAGGGTACAGAATGTCTGCAGATGAAGCATATTTAATTATAAGAGGTCTGAGAACATTAGACACAAGATTAAACACACATTACGAAAACACTAAAAAAGTAATTAATTTTTTGAAGGGACAAAAAAAAGTAAAGGAAATTCTTTATCCATACAAACCATCAAGTAAAAATTATAAACTATGGAAAAAATATTATTCAGGTGCAACCGGGTTGCTATCAATAGTTATTAAAAGTAAAAAAAAATCATCAGTTATTAAATTTGTAAATTCTCTTGAGCTTTTTGGTATTGGTTATAGCTGGGGAGGATTTGAGAGCCTTGCAATTTTGCAAGAACTTCGCTCAAATAAAAAAGGTGAATATATACAAGGTAGAAAGTATTATAGATTTAATATAGATGAACACATCGTTAGACTTCACATTGGTTTAGAAGATCCAAAAGATTTAATTAATGATTTAAAAAGATCTTTAAGGCATATAAAGTAAAGCAATGTTTAACTTTATACCTAACAGACTTGCTCTAATAGTTTTAATTTCAGCTTGCAGTATTATTTTGATTTCAATGGGTTTGAGGCAAACTTTTGGTTTATTTTTTTCTGCTTTTGAGGAAGGTCTTGGATGTACTAGAACTGAGTTTGGTTTGGCAATAGGAATTCAAATGCTTTTTTGGGGAATGTTTGCGCCATTATTTGGTGTGATAGCAGACAAGCTTGGTGGAAACAAAGCTGTCTTTATAGGGTTCATAATTTTTGGTTTAGGCATTTACATGCTTTACGCAGGACCCAACACTGGTATCTTTTTTCAGATCAGTCTTGGTGTTCTAATCGGAATAGCTCTCGGAGCTACAGCAATAGGTGTCCCGGTTTCTGAAGTAGGAAAACATTTTCCAAACGAGAGTAGAACTATTGCAACTGGTATCGTTACAGCTGCAGCTTCAGTTGGTTATTTTTTATCACCATTATTTACAAAATATAGTCTTGGTTTAGTTGGGTGGGAACAAACTTTAAAATATTTTATGTATTTTATAGCTCTAGGTCTTTTAGCATCTCTTTTTTTATTACCATCAAAAACTATTTTAAATTCTTCACAAGCTGATAGAGATCAAACTTTCAATTCAGCAATCAAAGAAGCTTTTTCTCATAGAGGTTATGTTTTATTAGTTTTAGGTTTTTTTGTTTGTGGTTTTCAAATTACATTAGTCGGAACACATATACCCGGTTATATGCAAGAAAGAGGAATGGGTGGGTGGTCAGCAACAATAATCCTAGCGTTAATTGGATTTTTTAATATTTTTGGAACTTTGGGAATGGGTTACTTAGGTACAAAATATAAAAAAAAAAATCTTTTATGCATTCTTTATGCTTTAAGAGCTTTTAGCATTTGTGTGTTTATTTTTTCTCCACCATCTCTTATTAATTCAATAATTTTCGGAATTACATTTGGACTTTTGTGGCTTTCAACAGTTCCACCAACTAATGGTATAGTTGCTCAAATTTTTGGAACAAAATATTTAAGTACTTTATTTGGAATAGTTTTCTTATGTCATCAATTTGGTGCTTTTGCTGGAGCCTTTCTTGGTGGATACTTTTACGATGTTTATGGCTCGTATGATTATGCTTGGTATATGGCAATAGCGCTTTCAATTTTTGCTACCGCTGTTCATTTCCCTATTGATGAAAGAAGACTGGTGCGTGTGGATAAGACTATCTAAGGTTGTATTTTGAGTCTCAAAGTGAATCAAAAGTGAATCAAAAGGTGAACATTTAAATAGTTCAACTTTAAAGTGTGGATAATTTTTTTGTTTAAAACTGTGTACTTTTTTAATAGGCTTTAAATAACCAAGGAGTAAAAATGTTTTCAAAAGAATTAAACGCAAAACTAGACCGATATCATTTATTAAATCATCCTTTTTACAAATCATGGAATGAAGGAAAACTTACCAGAGAGATAATTAAAGATTATGCTGAACAATATTATCAGCACGTAAAAGCTTTTCCAAGATATATAAGCGCAACGCATTCTTTGTGCGAAGACATTGAAAAAAGAAAAATTCTTTTAGAAAATCTTCAAGACGAAGAAAATAAAGAAGCAGATCACCCAAAATTATGGAAAAACTTTGCTACAGAAATGGGAGCTGACTATGAGAAAATTGAAAAAGTAAAGCAAGAATCTTTTACAAAAGACTTAATTGAAAATTTTTTCAAACAAGGAAGAGCATCATATGCTGAAGGTTTAGCATCTTTATACACTTACGAAAGACAAATTCCTGAAATTGCTGAAACGAAAATTCAAGGACTTAAAAATCATTATGGCTGTAGCACTAAAAAAGGACTAGAATTTTTTGAGGCTCATAAGTCAGCTGATGTTCACCATAGAGCAGAATGTGAAAAATTATTAGACGGATTATCTAAAGAGGAACAAGTAAAAGCGGAAATAGCTGCATTATCGACTGCAAAATATCTTTGGAATTTTCTAAGTGGTATGTCTGCAAAACATAATCTTCAAGCTGCAGCTTAAGTTTTTCTAATGAAAAATGATAATCACAAGTGGGATAACAAACATCCCACTGCACAGATGCTTGGTCGTTGGCAACCTTGGCATGCAGGTCATCAGAAACTATTTGAAGAAACTCTAAAAAAAACAGGGCAGGTAAACATAATGGTTAGGGATGTTAAAGGTGTTGATGATAATCCTTTTGATTTTGAGACCGTAAAAAACAATATTTTTGCAGCTCTTAAAGATTATAAAAATAGAATTCAAGTAACCTTAGTTCCAAACATAACTAATATTTGTTACGGAAGAGGCGTAGGTTATAAAATAGAAGAGATTGTTTTAGACGAGAAAACCCAACAAATTTCAGCAACAAAAATAAGGGAACAGATGAGAAAAGAGGGTAAACTCAAATAATTGAGAGCCATTCTCACTTGACCTCTAAAAAGCGCATATATATAAAAGCTCAATGATAACAAACAATCCATTTTCAGTTCTATCAGAAATAGTTCCAGCAATTGCAATGCAAGGGTTTGTCTTGGCAATGGCAGCTCTTACTTTAATTGGTGTATTAGTTGATATTCTTCATAAGAAAAACGTTAAATACTTTTTTGAAAATGCAAAAAAAGCAAAAAAAAATGCTCAAGTTGAATTAACAACTGGAAAAAGAACTGCGGTCATTTTAAAAACTGTAGCACATGATATTGCAACAACCTCAGAACTTGGATGGGGTAAAAGAAGATTAGCACATGTTTTAGGTATGTACGGAACAATCATTTTTTGGATTTGTTCAGCTATTTTAATTTTTTCCTATTCATCTGTTGGCATTGAAACTCCATCAACTTTAACAGCTTTATGGCACATAGGTGCAATCTTAACTTGTCTAGGTGGATATTGGTTTTGGTTTTTTTTAAGAGTGGATGTTTCTGCAGAAGCACATCCTTGGTATAGAATTATTAAAGCAGATTTATTTGTTTTAGCATTGTTAGCTTGTGCAACATTCGGTTTAGCTTGGTCGTATACACAATATTCAGGTATGACTAGTCTTAGTTATTTATTTTTAATTCTATTTATTGTTTCAAACTTAGTTTTATTTGGAGGAGTTTATTGGTCTAAATTTGCTCATATGTTTTATAAACCTGGTGCAGCGATTCAAAAAAATTTAGCGGAAGCTGATGGTTCTAGAGACAATTTGCCACCGCCAGCTGATGCTCCAGAGCAATTTGGTTTAGGAATTAAAAGAGAACAACCAAAGCATTATTAGAAAATTTATGTTATTAAACTCAAAGGGAGAAAAATAATTTATGTCAACTTTTGTATATATGACGAGATGCGATGGCTGCGGACATTGTGTAGATATTTGTCCGTCAGATATTATGCATATTGATGAAACTATTAGACGAGCAAAAAATATTGAACCTAACTTTTGTTGGGAATGTTATTCATGTGTAAAAGCTTGTCCAAATCATGCAATAGATGTTCGAGGTTATGCTGACTTTGCACCAATGGGACATAGCGTAAGAGTTAGAAGAGAAGAGGAAAAAGGAACTATTTCATGGAGAATAAAATTTAGAAATGGAACAGAAAAAAATTTCGTTTCACCGATTACAACAAAACCTTGGGGTAAATTTATTCCTAAATTATCTGAAGAAGACAAACCAAATCAAGGCGAAATAACTACACAAAGACTTTACACAGAACCTAAGGGTTTAAATATTGATGGAGATCTTCCAACTGTAAGTAAAGATTCATTTAAAAAAGGTGTTTACTATTAATGGCTAATGTAAAAACTCATGTTGAAGAGAGTGATATCCTTATTATTGGTGGTGGTATGGCCGGTACAGGAGCAACATTTGAAGCTCGACATTGGGGTAGAGATTTAAAAATAGTTTGTGTTGAAAAAGCTAACATCGACAGAAGCGGAGCTGTCGCACAAGGTCTTTATGCAATCAATTGCTATATGGGAATGCAATGGGATGAAAACCAACCTGAAGATCACGTAAGATACGCTCGAAATGATTTAATGGGAATGGTTAGAGAAGATTTAGGTTATGACATGGCTCGTCACGTAGACTCTACAGTTCATATGTTTGATGAATGGGGTTTACCTATGATGAAGAATGAAAAAACTGGAAGATATTTAAGAGAAGGTAAATGGCAAATCATGATACACGGCGAAAGTTATAAGCCCATCGTTGCCGAAGCAGCAAAAAAATCTGCAAACAAAATTTATAACAGAATAATGATTACACATCTTTTAATGGATGATGAAAAAGAAAATAGAATAGGTGGAGCAGTTGGTTTTAATATGAGAACAGGTGACTATCATGTGTTTAAAGCTAAAGCTGTGATTGTTGCAGCAGGTGGAGCTTCACACATTTTTAAACCCAGAGCGGTTGGTGAAGGAATGGGAAGGACTTGGTACGCTCCTTGGAGTAATGGTTCTGCTTATGCACTCCCAATAGCTGTAGGAGCTAAAATGACTCAAATGGAAAACAGAATAGTCTTGTGCAGATTTAAAGATGGCTATGGTCCTGTTGGAGCATATTTTTTACATTTAAAAACTTACACTCAAAATGCTAATGGCGAGAATTACGAAAAAAAATGGTACGAACAAACAAAATCTCTAGTAGGAGAATATATTGATCACCATCCAACACCTACCTGTTTAAGAAATCATGCTTTTATTCAAGAAGTACAAGCTGGTGGAGGACCAATTCACATGGTGACTAAAGAAGCATTCCAAGATCCTCATTTAGAAACTGTAGGTTGGGAAAACTTTTTAGGAATGACAGTCGGTCAAGCTGTTGTATGGGCTTCACAAAATATTGACCCAAAATACACAAATCCAGAACTTACAACTTCAGAGCCTTACGTAATGGGTTCACATGCAACTTGCTCTGGAGCTTGGGTAAGTGGACCAGAAGACTTATCTCCTCCAGAATATTTTTGGGGTTACAACAGAATGTTAACAGTAGATGGCCTATTCGGTGCAGGCGACACCGTAGGTGGAAGTGCACATAAGTTTTCTTCTGGATCTTTCACAGAAGGAAGATTAGCTGCAAAAGCTGCTGTAAAATATATTGAAGACAAAAAAGCAGATGGAATTAAAGTTAGCGACAAACAATTTAAAGATTTAAAAGAGGTTATCTATAAACCTCTTGAAAACTACACAGTTGGTAGAAATGAAATAACAGGCGGAACTGTATCACCTAGTTATATTTCTCCTATTCAAGGTTTACAAAGACTTCAAAGAATTATGGATGAGTATGTCGGAGGAATAGCTACAAATTATATGACCAATGAGAACATGCTTAACAGAGGTTTAGAATTATTAAAATGGTTAGAAGAAGATTTAGAAAATGTTGGCGCTGAAGATTACCACCAACTAATGAGAGCATGGGAATTAAAACACAGAACTATTACATCACAATGTGTAACTGAGCATACTAAATTCAGAGAGGAAACTAGATGGCCAGGTTACTATTACAGAGGTGATCATTTAAAACTCGATGATGATAATTGGCATTGTTTAACTGTTTCAAGACGAGATCCTAAAACAAAAAAGTTCACAATGGAAAAAGTTCCTGTTTATCACATTGTAGACGAAAAGAAGGAAAAGAAAGCTTCATAAAGTTTAATGGAGTTGTTAGAAAAATCCGACAAAGAGATAAAAGATATTGCTCAGCCGATTTGGGATAATTTAGTTAAATCATCAAATATTAAAGATTATGGAGGGTTTACAAAAGACTTTTCATCACAAATGCTTTACGGGGCAAATGAAGTTGAGCTTGGAAAACAGTGGGCTAACAATAAACTACTTACAAGCCTTTCGGAGAAACAAGAGTTTTTAGGCACAATTAGAAGAAATCAATTTATTACTGTTCTTTATAAACAAACAAGCCAAACAATGCCTGGAGAGTTTCTAGGTAGGTTAGTTTTAGGTGAAGAAGATGGTCTTGTAAAAGTTTTTGGTGCAACGATTTATTAAGATTGACTTCTCGCCTATACAGGCATAATTAGAATTATGCTTGAGATTTATCTTCCCATTGTTCAAGTTAACATCGATATTTTTCTATTACTTTTTTTAAGTTTGTTAGTTGGAGTTCTCTCTGGTCTCTTCGGTGTGGGTGGTGGTTTTTTGATGACACCATTTTTAATTTTTATGGGAATACCCCCTGTTTACGCAGTGCCAAATGAAGTAAACAATATTTTAGCAACTTCTGTATCTGGATCTTTAACACACTGGTTTAAAGATACATTAGATTACAAAATGGGGCTCATGATTGTTGCAGGAGGCACGGTTGGAACCTTTCTTGGGATCTCAACATTTACCTATTTTGACGGAATTGGGAAAATAAGCGTAATTATTTCTTTACTATATATGTATTTATTAGCAATCGTTGGTACGCTTATGCTTATTGAAGCATTCAGAACAGCCACACAAAATAAAGCAGTTAGGAAAAAACTTCACGAACATAATTGGTTGCAAGGTTTACCTTTTAGAATGAGATTTCAAAAATCTAGATTGTACGAAAGTGCATTAACTCCAATTTTATTAGGTTTGGTCGTAGGATTTGTAGCTGCAATGATGGGAATTGGTGGAGCTTTTTTAATGGTGCCAGCAATGATTTATATTGTAGGCATGCCAGTAAAATTAATTCCAGGAACTTCATTGTTTGTAACCATCTTTATAAGTGCAATTGTAACTGTGCTTCATTCTTTTAATTATGGATCAATCGATTTTTTCTTAGTTGTACCTTTAATACTTGGTTCAATAGTTGGTGTTCAACTTGGCCAAAAGTTAGGACAATACTTAGATAGCAATCAATTAAAGTCATTATTTGCGCTTTTGTTATGTAGTGTGGCTATTGCTATTGGCTACGATACTTTCTTTAGAGACCAATCGAAATTGATAAATGAAAGACAAATAATAAATACTGATTTAAATAAGTATGCTGAATTTTCTCTCAAACTTTCAAATGATTTTCCGTTTCTTTATGGAGCCTTTGCAATAATTTTAGCAATCGCTCTTGGTATTTTAGCTGCATGGATGAGAAAACTTGTTTCAGATTTTAGAAAGAAAAAACCAAAAGAAGAAGTTAAATTTCCAGTAAAATAATTATTTTCTTTCGTATTTTTGTTTCTCAGGTATCACGCCTCTTACACCACCTCTAGGATCTTCTACATCTCCTTTTCTTCTGGGAATTAAATGGATATGACAATGCATTATTGATTGGCCAGCATCTTTACCTATATTAACACCAACATTAAATGCACTTATTGTTTTATCTAATTTTTTTAATTCTTTTTTTTGCTCTTTCAAAACTTCATCTAAATCACTCATTTCATCTTTAGTTAAATCAAAAAAATCATCTATATGTCTATTAGCAATGATCAAAGTATGGTGTTTTGTAACAGGGTAGGCTGTGTCTCGAATAATGAAAAAATGTTTTGTTGATGAGATTACTTTACAATTTGTTTTATTGCAGAATATACAGTCCTCTGAGCTTGAAGACATTATGCACTTCGATAAAGTTTAGTCATTACAAACTCTCTATGACCTAAAGCTTCAGCGCAAGTTAATCTACCGTTAGCAACTCTTAGCATTGATTTAATTAATTCATCACCAGCTTGGGACATATTCATTTGTCTCGATAAAAGTTTAGACACATCGCAGTCAATATGCTCTCTCATCGTTTTAACTGTTAAAGGATTGGCTGTAAGTTTTATAACTGGTTCGATAGGATTACCTATAATATTACCTTGTCCAGTAGGAAAAAGATGAATATTAAAACCAGCTGCTGCTTGAAGAGTTACACATTCTGCTGCAGCAGAGGATGTATCCATAAAATATAAACCTTTTCCTTTTTTTGGTTCTTCGGCAGGTTCTAAAACATCAACAAATTTTCTTGTTCCTATCTTTTGAAAATTTCCAAACGCTTTTTCTTCAATAGTTGTTAAACCTCCAGCAATATTTCCAGCTGTTGGTTGGCTTTCAGATAAGTCATCTGTAGCCTCTTTTAAAATGAAATCATTGTATGCACTCCAAGTTTTCATAAATTTATCTGAAGCTTCTTTTGTTGCTCCTCTTGTTGCACAAACTTTTTCAGCACCTGTTAATTCTGAAGTTTCCCCAAAACATAAATGAACACCAAGAGGCTCAAGTTTATCCATTAAATTTCCGACAGTTGGGTTAGCAGCTAATCCTGATGTGGTGTCTGACTCACCGCATTTAACTGAAATCCATAAATCACTTAAAGGACATTCTTCTCTTTGCTTCTCTGATGCCCACATTGAGAACTCTTGAGCTTTTTTTGAAGCCTTCATAATTGTCTCAATGTCTCCACTTCTTTCGATATGGAAGCCTTCAACAGGTTTTCCTGTTTCAGCTATCGCATCTACTATTTTCTTTGTCCATTTAGGCTCTATTCCAATCACAATTACAGCCGCAACATTTGGATTTTTACCAGTTCCAATCATTGTTCTAAAGTGAAGTTCTAAGTCAGCACCAAATTGCAATCTTCCATAAGAGTGAGGTAAAGCTATTGTTCCTTTAATATTGTTAGCTACTGCTTCAGCACAAGCATTTGAAATATCGTCTACCGGAAGAATAATTACATGATTTCTCGTTCCAGCTCTTCCATTTTCTCTTTTATAACCTAAAAAACTTTTTGGAATTTCCATTCTATTTTACCATTTTTTTGTTTTTACATTGTGAACATGAACGTGTTCACCTTTTTTGATTTCTTTGACTACTTTACCAATATCATGTCCGTATTTGAAAATCGTATCTCCAACCTTAAGGTCTTTAAGTGCAATTTTGTGTCCTAAAGGAACATCATTTGTTGATAAAACTTTAACGGATTTATCATTTTCCATTATCCAGGCGCTACAATCTTGGCCTTTTTTAGTGGTTTCTATTACAACAACTCCCACGTTATCTTTTTCGTCGTGTATGATGAGATCGGGCTGTGACATAAAAATATCTAATGGATATAGACTAAAATTTAGTATAATGAAAGCTAGATTTTCAAATTACTTTTAGGAGATTTATGGCTAAAATGACTACTGAAGAAGCTTTTGTAAAAGTTTTACAAATGCATGGTATTGAACATGCGTTTGGTATCATCGGATCTGCGTTTATGCCTATTTCAGATATTTTTCCTGATGCAGGAATTACTTTTTGGGACGTGGCCCATGAAACTAACGGCGGTTTAATTGCTGATGGTTATACGCGTGCAACCGGAAAAATGTCAATGGTTGTAGCACAAAACGGTCCAGGTATAACTGGTTTAGTAACACCAATTAAAACGGCTTATTGGAATCATACTCCGCTTCTTCTGGTTACGCCTCAAGCTGCAAACAAAACAATGGGACAAGGTGGATTCCAAGAAGTTGAACAAATGAACTTGTTTAAAGATATGGTTTGTTACCAAGAAGAAGTTAGAGATCCATCTAGAATCGCAGAAGTTTTAAATAGAGTTATCGAAAAAGCCATTAGAGGTTCAGCTCCAGCACAAATTAATGTACCAAGAGATTATTGGACACAAGTAATAGATATTGAGCTACCTCCCATTGTTAGATTAGAAAGACAAGCTGGCGGTGCAGCGGCGATAGAAGAGGCAGCAAAATTACTATCTAATGCAAAGTTTCCTGTGATTTTATCTGGCGCAGGTGTGGTAATTGGTGGAGCAATTAAAGACTGTGTGAAGCTTGCTGAAAAATTAGACTCACCAGTATGTTCTGGTTATCAGCATAACGATAGTTTTCCTGGAAGCCACCCATTAGCAGTAGGGCCATTGGGTTATAACGGATCTAAAGCAGCAATGGAATTGATTGCTAAAGCGGATGTAGTTTTAGCTTTAGGTACGAGATTAAATCCTTTTTCAACTTTACCAGGTTATGGAATTGATTATTGGCCAAAGAACGCAAAAATTATTCAAGTTGATATGAATTCGGATAGAATAGGTTTAACCAAAAAAGTAACAGTTGGAATTTGTGGAGATGCTAAATTGGTTTCTCAGCAATTATTGAGTAAATTGTCTCCAAAGGCAGGCGATACTGATAGACAAAAAAGAAAAGATTTAATTCACCAAACAAAATCAGCTTGGTTACAAAAACTTTCTAGTTTAGATCATGAAGATGATGATCCAGGAACAGTTTGGAATAAAGAGGCAAGAGATAGAGATAAAGATCGAATGTCACCTAGACAAGCTTGGAGAGCTATTCAAGCTGGAATGCCAGAAGATGTAATAATTTCAAGTGATATAGGAAACAATTGCGCGATAGGAAATGCTTATCCAACTTTTGAAAAAGGTAGAAAATATTTAGCTCCAGGTTTATTTGGTCCTTGCGGTTACGGTTTTCCATCTATCTTAGGCGCTAAAATTGGTTGCCCTAACACTCCTGTCATCGGTTTTGCAGGTGATGGAGCTTTTGGAATTAGTATGAATGAGATGAGTTCATGTGCACGTGAAGAGTGGCCAGCTATTTCAATGGTTATATTTAGAAATTATCAATGGGGCGCAGAAAAAAGAAATACTACATTATGGTTTGATAATAATTTTATAGGAACTGAACTTGATCCGGAATTAAGTTACGCAAAAGTTGCTAATGCATGTGGTCTAAAAGGAGTTACAGTAAAAACTATGGAAGAAACTACAAAGGCCATTAAACAGTCATGTGAAGATCAAAAAAAAGGTATTACTACCTTTATTGAAGTAATTTTAAACCAAGAATTAGGTGAGCCGTTCAGAAGAGATGCTATGAAAAAACCAGTAAGAGTAGCCGGAATTAAAAAAGAGGATATGAAACCTCAAAAAATATTAAATTAGTTTATTTTAATGAAATCTCAGAGTTCTAATCGAAGTTTTGGCCTATTATTTTTTTTAGTGTTTCTAATCCTAGGTCTTTGGCCTTTAAAAAATGGTGGCAATTTAAATATATACCTAATTGCAATTTCGTTCATATTTTTGATTTTGGGTTTAATTAACTCAAAATTTTTATCACCATTAAATAAATTATGGATCAGGTTCGGAGAAATTCTTGGTTTATTTATTGCGCCGGTAGTTATGTTTTGTGTATATTTTTTTTTTATAACCCCAATCAGTTTAATAGTCAGAATTTTCGGCAAAGATCTTATAGGTATTAAATTTAATAAAAACAAAGATACCTACTGGATTGGCAGAAAAAAACCTCTCGGCTCAATGCGTAAGCAATTTTAGTGAAAAAAATAATTTTTATTAATATTTTATTTATAACTTTAATCATAATATTTTTAGAAATTATAATTCGTTTTTTAAATATTGTTGGGTTACAAGGCTATGATAAAAATGCCTTTTTCTCAGAAAATAATATTACTTTTAGTAAACCAAATCTAAATTTCAAAGTATTTGGAAAAAAATCTAAAACAGATGAACACGGTTTCAGAATCCCTTTGAATAATTATTTAATTAATAAAAACAAAAATCACACTTTGATAATTGGAGATAGCGTTACTTACGGAGTGGGAGTCGAGGAAAAGAATTCGTTCATTGGAATCTTAAGAAATAAAGAGAATAAAAATAATTTACTTAATACAGCGATTTTTGGCCACAACATAAAAAGCTATGTATACATTTTAAATAAGAATAATAATAAATTTAAAAATAAAATTGATAAAGTAATAATATTCTTGTGTTTAAATGATATTGTGCCTTATCAAGGAGTAGTTTTTAGAAAAAAACCTGAGCAAGGGAATGAGAAGAAAAACTTTACTGACAACTATCTTAAAAATTCATTTACACTAAAACTAAACGTCTTTTTAAGAGAAAAGTCCTCTTTATTTGTACTATTAAAGGGAATGTTTACCGACCCAGTTAAAAGACACTATAATTATATGAGCATATTATACGATGATAATAAAAATTTAATCGAGCTAGAAAATCAAATTAATCAAATTAAAAAAATTTCAATAGATAATAATTTAGATCTAAAATTTATTTTACTTCCGTATGCCTACCAAATCAAAAATGACTGCGTAGATAAATATCTAAAGCCACAAAAAGATATTAATGAAATTTTTAATAAATTAAACTTAGAATTAATCGATTATACTCAAAAATTTTGCATAAACTCAAAAAAAGATCAACTTTTCTTAACTTATGACCCGGTCCATTTATCTAAATATGGACACATGTTTGTTTCTGATTTATTAATCGCTGATAGAGTTTTTAATTAAATATATGATTGATTTTATAAAAGAGTTTTGGGATTTTTTAAGAGAGAGAAAAAAATATTGGTTATTGCCAATTCTAATAGTTCTAGCATTGTTTGGGATTTTAATTGTACTGAGCCAAGGGTCTGCAGTGGCGCCTTTTATTTACACAATATTTTAAGTGGCTTCTATTTTAGGTATATCAGCTTTTTATCATGACAGTGCAGCCGCCATTATTATCGATGGAAAAATTACAGCTGCGGCTCAAGAGGAAAGATTTTCAAGAAAAAAACATGATCCAAGATACCCTTTTAATGCTGTGGAATATGTTCTTTCAGAGGCAAATTTAAATCTCAATGAAGTCGATCATATTGTTTTTTTTGAAAAACCATTTTTAAAATTTGAAAGATTATTAGAAACATATATGGCATTTGCACCAAAAGGATTTAAATCTTTCAGTCTTTCAATGCCAATATGGCTAAGAGAAAAACTATTTCAAAAAAAATTTTTATTCGACAATTTAAAACAGCATGATAAAAATTTTAATGATATAAATAAAATAAAATTTTCAGAACATCATTATAGTCATGCGGCTAGTGCTTTTTTCCCATCACCGTTTGAAGAAGCGGTTATTTTAACATTAGATGGCGTGGGAGAATGGGCAACCACAACAGTTGCTATTGGAAAAAAAAATAAACTTGAAATTATTAAAGAAATTTATTTTCCTCACTCACTTGGCTTATTATATTCAGCATTTACTTACTATACTGGTTTTAAAGTAAATAGTGGTGAATATAAATTAATGGGATTAGCACCATACGGCACCCCAAAATATAAAGATCTAATTATTGAAAAACTTTTAGACTTAAAAAAAGACGGTTCATTTAAACTTGATATGAGTTATTTTGATTATGCCACTGGATTAACAATGACTAACAAAAAATTCTCAAATTTGTTTGGCCAAGCAGTTAGAGATCCAAAAAAAGATTTGTTAACTGAATTTCATATGGATATAGCAGCGTCTATACAAGCAGTTACAGAAGAAATAGTACTAAGAATTGCTAGAGATATTTTATCAAAATATAAAATTAAAAATCTTTGCTTAGCTGGAGGAGTAGCGTTAAATTGTGTTGCTAACGGGAAAATTTTAAAAGAAAAAATATTTGAAAATATATGGATACAGCCTGCAGCAGGGGATGCTGGTGGTTCTTTAGGTGCTGCATTAGCTTATTGGCATCATGAGCTAAAAGAACCTAGAACAGATTTTAAGGATCAGATGAAAGGATCTTATCTCGGGCCAAAATTTTCAAATGACTCAATAGAATATAAATTAAAATCCCTAAAAGCTAATTACAAAAAATATAATACCAACGAAATTATTTTTTTAACTGCTAAAGAACTAGCCAATGAAAAAATAGTAGGCTGGTTTCAAGGAAGAATGGAATTTGGACCAAGAGCTTTGGGTGGAAGATCAATCTTAGCTGACCCTAGGTCAGAAAAAATGCAAAAAGAATTAAATTTAAAAATTAAATTTAGAGAGAGCTTCAGGCCTTTTGCTCCTTCTGTTCTTAGAGAGGATGTAAACAAATGGTTTGAATTAAACAATGACAGTCCATACATGCTTTTAGTTTCAGAGATAAAAAAAGATAAACAAATTAAGATGAAAGTAGAAGATGAAAAACTTTTTGGAATAGATAAATTGAATATAAAAAGATCGAGTATTCCAGCAATTACGCACGTAGATTACTCAGCAAGAATACAGACTGTACACAAAGAGACTAATCCCAGATACTACAGTCTTATTAATGAATTTAAGAAAAATACGAACTGCTCAGTTTTGGTAAATACTTCATTTAATGTTCGTGGTGAGCCAATTGTTTGCACAGTTGAGGATGCTTTTAATTGTTTTATGGGAACTAATCTTGACGTTTTAGTAATAGAAGATTTTATTTTATTTAAAGATCAGCAAGATAAATCTTTAATCAAAGATTATAAAAATAAATTTGAATTAGATTAATTTAAAATTGAGGCAGGATCTAATTTAACATTAAACCAATTAAGTCTAATATCTAAATGTGGTCCGGTTGCTCTACCACTTTGTCCTAGGGTCCCTACTATTTGTCCTTTTTTAACTTTTTGTCCAACTTCAACATAAATATCCTTCATATGCATATATAAAGTGCTTATTCCGTGACCATGATCAAAAATGATTGTTCCACCAGTAAAATACATATCAGTTTCAGATAAAGTAACTTCTCCGTCCATCATTGCTTTCACAGGTGTTCCCTCTGGAGCATGAAAATCTATACCGTAATGAGGACTTCTTGGTTTGCCATTTAAAATTCTTTGACTACCGTACACCCCAGTAATTATATATTTATCAATTGGATAGATAAATTTATCTTTAAAAAAATCATAAGAAGTTTCTACTGATCTAGCTTTACCTATCAATATATTGTCCTTTTTAATTCGAGCATAAACTTCAGGAGGAGGGGTAACATGTTTTGGTGGCAATCCATCTATCCTTTGAATCTTATATTTCCTCTTTAATACTTCTTTTTCGATAGTTTTAGATTTACCATCTCTCTGTACTTTAATGATTACATTATTTTTTCTGTCCCTATCTAAACCAAATGCAAAGTATCCATCTTTAGAAACAAGAATTTTTTTATTATCAATTATTACTTTTGCATTTGGTTTAGTTTTTCCTAATATAAAGGATCCTTGCTCAAACTTTCCCAAAAATTCTACAGCACTTAAGTAATGAAATTGAAAAATAAAAATTGTAAATACAAAAAAAATTCTCATTTTGCAGTCCATCCACCGTCGATAATTATTGATGTACCAGTAATCATTGAAGAAGCCTCTGAAGCAAGAAATGTTATTGATGTTGCAACATCACTAACAGTTACCACTTTGTTTATAGGAGTATTCTCTTTAACATATTTATTGTATTTTTTATCTGCAAAGTATTTTTTAGTTCTTGGTGTTAAGACTATATTAGGACAAACGCTATTAACTCTAATATTATATTTTGCTAAATCTAACGCCATACCTTTTGTTAACCCCTCAACGCCAAATTTTGTCATACTATATACAGTTCTTTTTTGTCCAGCTACAAGTCCAAAAATAGAGGAGATATTAATTATTGATCCGGTTTTTCTTTTCAATTTTATTATTTGATTAGCACAAAGTTGAGCAATATTAAAAACTGCTTTAGTGTTAACATTTAATATAGTTTCCATCGAAGACTTTTTAACATTTAAAAAAGACTCAGGAATATTTGTTCCTGCATTATTAACTAGAATGTCTAATTTTTTCAGTTTAGATATAAATGACTTAATGCGACTATAATTATTTACATCACAGTTAAAAGATACGTAGTTAACTTTAAATTTTTTAACTTCTTTTTTTAAAGTATTTAGTTCTAATTGGTTTCTGCCTATCGCAATAATATTTCCACCCGCTTCAGCTATAGCTATAGCTGCACCTCTCCCCAAGCCTTTAGTAGCTCCTGTGATTAAAGCTGTTTTACCTTTTAAGTCTATATCTTTTAAATAAATTCCCATTATTTTGCCGTCCAACCTCCATCAACCAATAAAGATGTTCCAGTTATCATTTCTGATGAGTCTGCAGCTAAAAAAGCTACAGCAGTTGCCACATCACTTTCTTTTGCAACTCTTCCTAACGGAATATTTTTAAGCATTTTATTTTTAAATTTTTTATCTTTAAAAAATTTTTTAACCATGGGTGTTTCTACAAATGTGGGACAGACTGTGTTTACTCTAATATTATAAGGTGCTAATTCATAAGCCATTCCTCTAGCAAGCCCTTCCACTCCAAATTTATTCATGTTGTAAACGTTACGTCCTTCACATCCAACTCTACCTAATTGAGATGACATATGAATGATAGATCCTCCGATTTTTTTTCTATTTTTAGCTTTAACCATTTTTTGAGAACATAATTGGGCTACATTGAACGCTGCTTTCATATTTAAATTAGTTAAGTATTCCATGTTTTCTTGACTAACTTTTGTAAAATGTTGAGGTCTATTATTTCCTGCATTGTTAACTAAAATATCTAATCGATTAATTTTTTTTAAAACATTTTGTAAATTCTCTAAATTTGTAACATCGCAAATAAACGATTTACTTGAGCCTTTTGTTTTTTTTATAATTTTTTCTACTTTAATGAGGTCAGATTTTGTTCTACTTAATATTATTACTTTAGCCCCTGCTTCTGCCAAAGCAATTGCACAAGCTTTTCCAAGACCTTTTCCAGCGCCTGTAACAAGAGCAGTTTTATTTGTAAGGTTAATTTTTTTTAACATTAAAGTATTAAAGTTTTAATATCTGCATATATCAATTCAATAGCAACAATTAAAATTGCTAACAATCCTACCCAGGCAATCCATTTATATTTTTTAATCCAGCCTGAAATTAGGTTAGCTGCAACAGCCATTAAAATAATTGATAGAATTAATCCAAAAATTAATAAATGATAATGATGACCAGCAGCACCAGCAACACCAAGAACATTATCTAAACTCATTGTAAAGTCTGCTAATAGTACTGTCCATATTGCTTTTAGAAAACTTGAGTTATCAACTTTTATATCCTCCTCTTTTGATGCTCCTTTAATTACATCAACATAAAGTTTATAGACAATATATAATAATAAAATTCCTCCAATAAGTCTTAAACCTGTAATTTGCAATAAATAAGCTGTGAGAAGAGTTAAAACTATTCTTAAAATTACAGCTCCTCCAATTCCCCAAAAAATTACTTTTTTCCTTTGATCAGGTGGAAACTTTGAAGCCACCATTCCTATTATAATTGCATTGTCACCCGCTAAGACAAGGTCAATAAAGATGATTTGAGTTAGTATAGTTATTTGCTCAGGTGAAAGTAATTCTGCAAACATGATTACTTATTAAGTATCATGTCAGATGCTTTTTCTGCAATCATTATTGTTGGAGCATTAGTATTACCCGAGGTTATATTGGGCATAATAGATGCATCCACAACTCTTAAATTTTGGACCCCATGTGTTTGTAATTTATCATTAACAACAGCTTCTTCTCCTTTACCCATTTTACAAGTTCCTACAGGATGAAAAATTGTTTGAGCATGATTACTCGCAGCTTTTACTAGTTCCTCATCATCAGTGATATGTGCTCCAGGCCTATACTCCTCAGGCTCATATTTTTTAAATGTTTCAGTGTTAAGCATTATATTTCTAACAATTTTAAGCGCTTTAGCAGCCACATCTCTATCATCTTGGGTAGACAAGTAATTCATTTTAATTTTAGGATTATCTCTACTATCTTTGCTGGCTATATTAATTTCACCTCTACTAGTTGGTCTTACATTAGCAATAGTAGGTGTAATCCCATCAAAGTCATGCATTTTAGTTGCTCCAAGAATATCCGTGCTTATTGGTTGGACGTGAAACTGTAAATTTGGAGTTGCTCTTGATGGATCACTTTTTACAAAACCACAAACTTGACTTGCGCCCATTGTCATTGGCCCACTTTGTTTAAATATATATTCCAATCCAATAAAAAAATTTCCAATTAGACTATTAATTTTACTATTTAATGATTTTAAATTCTTTACTTTGTAAACTGGCCTAAACATTAAATGATCTTGTAAGTTTTTTCCTACACCTTTAAGTTCGTGAATAGTTTCTATTCCATGTTTTTTTAATTTTTCTGAGTCTCCTATCCCTGAAACTTGCAAAATATGCGGTGAACCAATTGATCCAGCAGATAGAATTATTTCTCTGTTAGATTTAACTGTAAATACTTTTTCCTTTTGATAGTAGCTTACACCAGTTGCTTTTTTTCCTTCAAAATTAATTTTCTGTACATGAGCTTTAGTAACAATTTTTAAATTAGATCTTTTTTTTACAGGATTTAAATATCCTTTAGCAGCACTACAACGTAATTTTAACAACTTATTTCTACTTGTGGTAAATTGAAAATAACCAATTCCAAAATTGTCTCCAGTATTAAAATCCTCTGTTCTTGGTATACCAGTTTCTTCAGCAGCATTTTGAAATTCTTCTAACATGTCTAGATTAATTTTCTTATTTGAAACAGTTATTGGACCTTTGTCATTATGAAATTTATTAGGACCTAGTTCGTTATTTTCTGATTTTAAAAAATAAGGAAAAACATCATCCCAACCCCAACCAACATTTCCTTGTTGTCTCCAGTTATCGTAATCATTACTTTGACCTCTAATCCAAAGAAGGCCATTGATAGAAGAACTTCCACCTAATGTTTTTCCTCTAGGATATCTAATAGATCTGTTGTTCATGGTTTCATCTTTTTCAGTATGAAAGCACCAATCGACTTTTGGATTGTGCATTGTTTTAAAATAACCTACTGGAATATGTATCCAAGGATATGTATCTTTGCCGCCGGCCTCTAATAAAAGTACTTTATTATTTGGATCCGCACTTAATCTATTTGCAAGCACGCAGCCAGCTGAACCTGCTCCAATAATAACAAAATCAAATTCTTCCATGATAAGAATTTAACTTATACTTTAGAATACTCATACTTACCAACATGTCTGTTGCAACTTCAGGTTTAGTTAGTTTGGTTTGACTCTAATATTCATAAGGGGTTTAATTCCTTTTTTTATTAATAAAAAACGGGGGAATAATGAAAAAATTATTAACTGTAATTTTTAGTTTAGTTGCATTTATCGGTATATCGATATCTTCAGCGAATGCTAAAACACTAAAATGTCAAACCGTTATTAACGCAAAGGCTGATGAAGTAGTGATGTTGAAAAACTTCGCTAAAGACGTATCTGACCTTACTGACGGTTCGTTAAAATTCGAGATAATGCCAGCTGGTACAGTTGTTGGAGTTAAAGAAACTTTAGATGCAGTAGACAAAGGACTGATCGATTGTGGATTTGCTTGGACGCACTATTGGTCTGGTGAGCACCCAGCAGCTATGTTATTTGGTTCGCCAGTAGCAGGTGCAGGTGTTGGTATTGATAACATCGCGTTTCTATCTTGGTTCCAATACGGTGGTGGTAAAGAACTATACGACCAATTATGGAAAGAAATGGGAAGAAACATTAAAGGTTTCATGCTTCAACCAGTAGGCCCTGAGGCTTTAGGTTGGTTCAAAGAGCCAATTAATAGTATGGCTGACTTTAGAAAGTATAGATTTAGAACTCCTCCAGGAATTCCAGGTCAAACTTATAAAGATATCGGTGTAGCTTCTGTTGCAATGGGTGGTGGAGATATTCTTCCAGCTCTTGAAAAAGGAACTATCGATGCAGCTGAATGGTGTTGCCCGAAACCAGACATGACGTTTGGTTTCCAAAAAGTTCTTAAGCATTACTACCTACAAGGTTTACACCAAGTAGTGGTAAATGCAGACCTTTATGTAAATGGAGACGTTTACAAAAAAATGTCTAAAAGAGAAAAGAAAGCTATGGAAGTAGCAGCGAATGCATCATTAAGTAAAGCTATGAGTTATAGAATTTACGAAAATGGTAAAGCGCTAAGGGATTTAACTACTAAGCACGGTGTAATATTACATGACACTCCTGCTGATTACTTCCCAGCTTACATGGCGGCAGCTAAGAAAAGTTTAGAGACTAATGCAGCGAAAAATAAATTCTTTGCAAAAGTTTGGAACTCACAAAAGAAATTTGCTGATATTGCAGTACCTTTCTGGAGTGGAGCTCAAATGTCTAATGCTAAACTTGGAATGGCTCACGCAGCAACTTTAAAATAATTAAAGTTTAGATTATTAAATAAAGCGGATCATTAATTTGATCCGCTTTATTGTTTTAAATAAAAGGAGCGTATGCCATCTAGAAGTAAATTAGATAAATCAGATGAAATGATAGCCGAAAGACGTCAAGGTACCGGCAAAATGCCAGACGATATGCCTAAATGGATGGCTTCGACTATCACCAACATTGATAAGTGGAGCAGGTGGATTGGTAACGTAGTTTGTTGGATCACTATGCCATTGATGTTAGCAATGGTTTATGAAGTATTTGCAAGAAAATTATTTTTAGCTCCTACAATGTGGGCTTATGATATGAGTAGATTTTTTTATGGTGCACTTTTTATGTTAGGTGCAGGTTATGCTTTATCGAAAGGCGTTCACATAAGAGCAGATTTTTTATACAGAAACTTTAAAGTTAAAACTCAAGGTTTAATAGATTTTTGGCTTTATATTTTATTTTATTTTCCAGGATTATTATTTTTCTTCTATATGACTACCGGGTTTGTACTAGAGTCAATTAAAAGAGGAGAGAGAGGCATGGACACAGCTTGGATGCCATTTATGTGGCCAATTAAAGCTTGTTTATGGTTTGGAATTTTATTTTTACTTATTCAAGGAATATCAGAGCTTTTCAAAAGTCATTATGCAGCTAAAAACGGAAGATGGCCTGACGCATGATAGCAGAGTTTATTAATCCAGCCACATTAGGGTTTATTTTAATTGCGGTAATGTTATTTGCAATTTTTATTGGATTTCCTATTTCATTTACTCTTATTTTTTTAGGATTTGTATTTGGATATTTAGGTTTCGGTAAATTAGTATTTTACTTAATGACCTTGCAGTTTTCTATGGTCATGACCGAACAAACCTTGGCCGCCGTCCCACTCTTTGTCTTTATGGGAATAATGATGGAGAACGCTGGTTTGATGGAAAGACTTTTCTCTGCAGTGCAATTAATGCTTTCAAGAGTTAGGGGCGCATTATTTTATGCAGTTTTATTTGTTTCAGTTATCTTTGCAGCAGCGACGGGAATAGTTGGTGCCTCAGTAACAATTTTAGGAATAATGGCAGCGAAGTCGATGAATAAATCTGGTTATGATGTTCGGTTAGCAGCTGGGACTATTACAGCTGGAGGAACTTTAGGAATATTAATTCCACCAAGTATTATGTTAGTCGTTATGGGACCAATTATGGAAATACCTGTTACTGATTTATTTGCAGCAGCGATTATTCCAGGAATTATGCTTGCACTTATTTATGCAGCATACGTAACAATTAGATGTGCGATGAACCCTAATTTAGGGCCAACATTAGCAGAAGAAGATCGTGCGAAAAACATGTTGGAAGTGTTTAAAGAATTTTTAATTGGTTTAGTTCCACCTGCGCTTTTAGTATTTGCAGCACTTGGAAGCATTTTATTTGGATACGCTACGCCAACCGAAGCAGCAGGTTGTGGTGCCGTTGGTTCATTACTTTTAGCTCTAGCTTATAAAAAATTGACTCTTCCAAAATTACAAGAGGCATTAGTAAAGACTCTAGAAATTTCTGCTCTAATCATGGTTCTAGTTGCGGCTTCAAACTTTTTTGGATCAGTGTTTGCGAGACTTGGAACTCCGATGGTGTTAACAGACTTCTTACTGGGTTTAGAAATGAATAAATATATCATTCTAGCAATAGTATTGGGTTTAATATTTTTATTAGGTTGGCCATTAGAGTGGGTGCCTATTGTTTTAATTATAATCCCAATTATTTTACCTTTAATTGAAGGACTTGGATTTAACCTTACATGGTTTGCAATTTTAGTTGCTGTAAATTTACAGACCGCCTGGCTGTCACCACCTGTGGCGTTATCAGCATATTTCTTAAAAGGTGTTGTGCCCGAATGGGATCTTAAAGATATTTATGTTGGTATGATGCAATTTATGGTTTTACAAGTGATCGGTTTAATATTAATAGTAATCTTTCCACAAATAGCATTGTGGCTACCAACTTATTTATATGGCAATTAAATATTTAAAAAAATCACCAAAGACATCTTCAACAGATGACACGAAAACTGCTCAAATTGTTCAAGGTTTATTAAATGATCTAAAAAAATCAAAAGAACAAGGTTGCATAGATCTTACAAAAAAGTTCGATAAATACGATGGTGAAATTATTGTTTCTAAAGAAAGAATCGAAGAAATAAAAAAAACATTAGATCAAAAAACAAAAGATGATGTTCAATTTGCTTATGATCGAGTAAAAAAATTTGCTGAAGCTCAATTAAAAAACTATGGAAAAGATTTTGAAGTTGAACTTTCAAAAGGTTTATATGCTGGCCAAAAACTAGTGCCTGTTAATACAGCTGGATGTTATGTTCCAGGTGGAAGATACGCGCATATTGCATCTGCTGTAATGAGTGTAACAACCGCTAAAGTAGCAGGCGTTAAAAATGTAATTGCATGTAGCCCTCCAAAAGCAGGAGTAGGTGCTCACCCAACGATAGTTTATACAGCTGATTTGTGTGGCGCTGATGTCATTATGAACTTGGGAGGAGTACCAGCAATCGCAGCAATGACAAATGGTTTATTTAAAAATGCTCCAGCAGATATAATTGTTGGCCCTGGAAATCAATTTGTTGCTGAAGCGAAGAGAATTTTATTTGGAAAAATTGGAATTGATTTATTTGCTGGCCCAACAGAGATTGCTGTGATCGCAGATGAAACTGCCGATCCAGAGATAGTAGCAGTAGATTTAGTAGGGCAGGCAGAACATGGTTACAACTCTCCTGCATGGTTATATACCACAAGTAAAGAACTTGCTGACAAAGTTATGAAAAGGGTTCCAGAATTAATTGCTGATCTTCCTGAATTGCCAAGAACAAGCGCAGAGGCTGCATGGAGAGATTACGGAGAAGTAGTTCTCTGTGACACAGATGAGGAGATGGCTTCAATAAGTGATGAGTACGCACCTGAGCATCTTGAAGTTCAAACTAAAAATTTAAAATGGTTTCATGAAAGACTAAAAAATTATGGTTCATTATTTATTGGAGAGGAGACAACAGTTGCTTACGGTGACAAATGTTCTGGTACAAATCATATTTTACCAACAAAAGGTGCAGGAAGATATACAGGTGGACTATTCGTAGGTAAATTTATTAAAACATTAAGTTTCCAAAGAATGACAAAAGAGTCCACAGAACTTGTTGGGGCGGCAGCGGCAAGACTTTCAAGGTACGAAGGTATGGAAGCACACGCAAGAACAGGAGATGTAAGACTTAAAAAATACGGTTACATGAAGTAATGCATGCATTAGTCTATACAGACACACAAACATTAGTTTACAGAGAAGAAAAAAATCCAACAGAAAAGCCAGGTGAAAGTATTTTAAAAATACAAGCATCAGGGATTTGTGGTTCTGACATGCACGCTTATCACGGGCATGATGAAAGAAGAATACCACCTCTAATATTAGGTCATGAAGTTAGTGGAGTTATTCAAAATGGAAAATTTAAAGATAAAACAGTTGTTTTAAATCCATTAATCACGTGTGGAAATTGCGAATACTGCAAACAAGGAAGAGAACATCTTTGTCCAGATAGATCTATTTTAGGAATGAGTAAACCAATTAAAAGAGAGGGTGGTTTAGCAGAATATGTTTCGATACCAGATAAAAATATTTATGAAATACCAAAGGGTTTAGTCACCAAAGAAGCTGCAGTAGCGGAACCAACAGCAGTTTCATTACACGCTGTACTATTAGGTGAACAAACTTTAAAAAAACCTATATCAGAATGTAGAGTTTTAATTCAGGGTGGAGGAGCCATAGGTTTATTATGTGGTTTAATTTTAGCTAAAGATAAAGGATGTAAAAATATAGTTTTATCTGATCCAAATAAAAAAAGATTGGACGAATGTTCAAAATACCTTGATGCAAAATATGTTGCTCCAAATGATAAGATAATAAACTCAAATGGTTTTGATATCGTATTTGACTCTGTTGGACTGGAGGTAAGCAGACAACAAGCTATTGAAGTAGTTGCACCAGGCGGATCAATAATACATATAGGTTTAACGCAACCCGCAGGAACTTTTAATTTTAGAAAATTAACTTTACAAGAAATTACTCTAGTAGGAACCTATTGTTATACAAATAAAGATTTTCAACAAACGATTAATTTATTACACAATAAAAAATTAGGCCCATTGAACTGGATTGAATTCAGAGAACTTAAAAACGGTGCCAATGCATTTAAAGAAATTCATGATGGCACGTGTGTAGCTCCTAAAATCATTCTTATTCCTTAGTTCTTCTTATAGTTGTAGACAAATTGCATACCTGCAATAAATTTTTAACATTATAGATTTGGAATGATTTTAAATAACATTAGATATGAAAAAAACTATAATCATTTATTTGCTTTTAATTTCCACAGTAAGCGCTGCTGGACATCTAAGTGAAAAAGACAAGAAAGCTACTTTAAAGTGCACAGGATTGTATTATGCTAACAGTATGATACCTCAAGGAACTTTAGAATTAGATAAAATTGTTTTTTCAATTGCAGCTAAGAAATATTTAACATCATATTTGATTAAAGAAGGAGTTAAAGAAGACTTTACCAACTCAGAATTAAATAAATCCGTCGATGAACTGTATGGAAAACCATATGATGAAAAAAAAACAGGTGATTGTAATAAATATATTTATAAATTGATACCAGAGTCTAAAGCGGGAATCGATAAGTTGGTTAAATCAGGAATTTATTAAAAAAATAAAGGAGAAAAAATGATAGATAAGTTTGGAAATGCTTTTTATTTAATAATTTACTTAGCACATTTTATTATTGTTGGTAGTTATGCTTACCAATTAGTTTTTGATACTAAAAAATTTCTAAAGGGTAGAGGAGTAGATAAAACTGCCACTTTAATTACAAGATTTGCAGGCTCATTTATGATTGCTACAGTTTTAATGGCAATTTATGTTGCTTTTGTAAGATCAGATGGACTAGTGGCAACTTGGGCGTTCTTTAATTTAGTTTTTATAATGAACGTTTCAATATTAGTTGTAAATTTTTATACATTAAAAATCGATAAAACGGGTTTAACTAAAAAAACTAGAAATGATGGAATATACGCTCCTTTAGTTCTTGTTATTATTAGTGCAATACTTTGTTACGGTTTAGCTGATAAAATTTACGTTTAAGGAGATATATGGCAAAATTTATGAACATTGTTAGATGTAAAGTGAAAACATCTAATAGAGAAGAGTATCTAAAAAAAATTGACGATATGCCAAAGTTCGAGGGTCAAATTTCAGCTAAATATGTTGAAACTAAACCTAACGAATTTTTTATGATCGGTGAATGGAATTCTGAAGATGCAATAGCCAAAGCAAGACCAAAGATGATTAAATTTTTGGATTCACTTAGGCACACTTTAGAAGAACTGTCGTCCGAGTTAGGTGTTACTGACCCTCACTCTGGTACAGTTGTAATCGAGAAATAAGAAAGGAGTAACAATGGCTAAATTCTATACACTTGGATGTTATACAGCTAAGGGTCTTGCAGGGTTTGTAAGCAATCCTTCAACAGACAGAAAAGCTGCAACATCAGCTTTAGCTGCTTCTGTAGGAGCGAAAGTAACTCAATACTCTGGCCTAAGAGGAAAATATGATTTTATGGCAGTGATTGAAGGAACTTTTGATCAAGCTGCTGCAGCTGCTATGGTTGCCGTTTCTAGTGGTGCTGTCTCAGATTTTACAATCTTAGAAGATGTAGATCTTAACGAGATAGCTAAAACTGCACAAAAAATGGCTTCATCTTACAAAGAGCCTGGAAAATAAAGTATTTATTTTATCAAACATAGGTTAAAAAAACCTATGTTTGATAGGCTTAAAAAAAAAATTCACATTTTACAAAACATTTACATTAAGAATAAATATTTTATCAAAAGAAAATCATACGCTATGGACGGTGAAGATATAGCAATTGAAATATTTAATAAAAAAAAAGATAAGGGTTTTTACGTAGATATTGGGGCTCATCATCCCATTCAGCGAAATAATACAAATTTATTATTTCAAAAGGGATGGGAAGGTATAAATATTGATATAAATCAATTCTCAATCGACTTATTTAACTTCCTAAGACCGAAAGACTTGAATTTAAAAGTAGCAGTATCAGATCAAGAAGGGGAAATTTCTTTTTTTTATCAAAAAAATTTCAGCCAATTAAATACAACAGATAAAAAAATTGCTAATGAAAATTTTCACGGAAATTTTCAGGAAAGAAAGGTTAAATGTCAAACCATTCAAAATATCTTAGATCAATCTAAGTATAAAAATAAAAAAATTGATTTTTTAAATATAGATGTTGAAGGAGCTGAGATGAAAGTTTTAGATACTTTAAATTTTGAAATATACGACCCTTCGTTAATTTGTATTGAAATATTAGGTTATCGAGATATGAGTGAGGAAAAAAGAGAAATCAAAATCAAACATAGCAAAATCTATAAATTTTTAGAGAATAGAGGGTATAAAAAGGTATGGTCAGGTTCGAGCTATTGTAGCCACTTATTTACTAAATGAAATACATTTTAAAGTATCTACAAATTTAATAATATTCTTGTACTTAAATTTAATTTCATCTAGGCCATTATTGATTTCTTTTTCTTTTAAGTTGAGTAAACAAGAAATATATCTCGATTTAATCATCCATAAATATTTTTTTTTTGAAATAATTACATTAAAATTAAAATAAAAATTTTTAGTTTTTTTTAGATTTTTTTTTATAATTTTAAATAGAAACTCATCTTTTTTAAGACTTTTTTCTAAATTTTTTCTCATTTTTTTAAAACAAGGTATCTTGTTATTTTTTGTTTTTAATGAAAAAATTAATATTCTGCCTTTTGGATTTAATCTTTTTTTAGCAAGGTTTAAAAGGTAGTTTAACTTTGTTTTGGTAAAAAAATGAATAGTTTGTTTGATTAAGATTAAATCATATTTTTCTTTTTTCTTTAAATATTTTAATGCATCTATTTCCTTAAATGTAATATTTTTTTTAACATCTTTATTTTTAACAACATCTATTCCTGTGGGTTTATTTTTAAATTTATATATCTTATGAAGTGCAGAAATAATATTTGCTCTTCCACATCCAATATCCAATATTTTTGTATTTTTATTTAAATTAATTTTTGTTTTAAGAAATTTATTAAATTGAGAGATATATGATTTTGATGATAACCAGGTTTTATTATCCCAATTTTTAAGTTTTCTCATTAAAGCGCTACTATAGCAGCAGCTATCGATGCTAATCTAGCTGGAGCACTATCAGCACGACTTGTAATCACTACAGGAACTTTTCCACCAACTACAACTCCTGCAGCACAGGCACCCATAAAATAGATCATCATTTTCACTAATCCATTTCCTGTCTCAACGCTTGGCACTAGTAAAATATCTGCCTTTCCAGCGACTGAATTTTTTATACCTTTTATTTGTGCAGCTTTTTCTGAAACAGAATTATCAAAAGCCATAGGCCCAAATACTTCTGCTTCAATTCCTTCAGCTTTTGCTCTTTCACTTAGTTCTTTTGCATCTATTGAACTCGGTACACTTTCTAAAACCTCCTCTGTAGCTGATAGTACAGAAACTTTAGGTTTGTTAATTCCTATTCTTTTTGCAAACTCTACGGAGTTTTTTAATATATGCATTTTTGTTTCAAGCTTAGGTAAAACATTAAGAGCACCATCTGTAATAATAAATGGCTTGTCATTCTTTTCTAAAGTCATATGCCAAACATGACTTAATCTTTTTTTGCCAATCAGATTTAAATCTCTTTTAAGCACAGCTTTCATTAAAACATCAGTATGAATATGTCCTTTAACAATTATTTTAATTTTACCTTCACTCGCCATTTTCGCTGCAATTGGCGCGGTATTATTTTCAACAGGCTCATCTATTATTTCAAATTTTGAAACATCCCATTTAATATCACTAGCAATTTTTTCAATAATTTTTTTATCTCCAATAAAAACTGGTATAATTAATCCTTCGTCAAAAGCTTGTTTTGTAGACTCTATTGAAACTGCTTTACCAGCATTAACAATTACAACTTTAACAGGACCTTTTGTTTTTGCCAATTTTAACAAATTTTCCGGACAGATAATTTCTTTATTAGATAGCATTTAACTCATTTATTTCTTTTAAAATTTGAGAAGGTATAGATATATCTTTATTCAGGTTCTTTCTATACGTTTTATTCTTTCTTTCTCCAGGATAAAGAATGGATGAAAATCCTTTAGCTTTTGGGAGTCTTTTAATTCTTGAAATATTTATTTTCATTTCTTTTAAAAAATTTTTACCTATAAAAATTTTAGGATTTATTGTTATGAATAAATGCCCCATATTTTGAGGACCAGAGAAGTCATCAAAAGGATCTCTAGTTTTTCCACTATGACTTGAGCCTGTAATAACACCACTTAAAATATCCACCATCCAAGCTAATCCCGATCCTTTAAAAGTGGCAATAGGAAGCTGAGTTCCTTTTAAAGCTTTATTAGCATCGGTTGTAATGTTTCCAAATTTATCTAATGCAACTCCATAAGGAATTTTCTTACCAAGTTTACTAGCTCTTCTAATTTTACCTCTATTAATTATTGAAGTTGAAGCATCGAGAATAAAAGGGGTTTTGCCAGTTGGTACGCCAAAGCAAATCGGATTAGTTCCAAATAAAGATTTTTTTGCGCCATAAGGAGCTAATGCAGCTGGGGCATTGGTAAAACAAAAAACTAGTAAATTATTTTTTACAGCTTGCTCAGCATAAAAACTTGAGAGACCGTAGTGTCCACTTCTTTTAATTGCAACTAAACCAATCCCAGTTTTTTTTGCATTTGTAATAGCTTGTTTAATTCCAACATCAGCTGCAATAAAACCTATACTATTGTCAGCGTCAACATGAGAAATAGAATTACTAATTCTTTTTATTTTTATTTTTGGCTTTGCTTTAATTAATTTTTTTTTTATTCGATCACAATACATTTTTAATCTAGCTAACCCATGTGAAGGAGCACCTAAGAGCTCAGCTTTTATTAAGTAGTCTGATACTATTATGGAATGATCTTTTGAGAGATTATGTTTTTGAAAAATTTGATTTAAAATAATCTTTAATTTTTTTTGTTTCACTTAATTATTTTATTCCCCTTAGCTTCCCAATAATCAATTCTTTGCTTTTGATTTTCAACTAATTTTTTACACATCAAACCATATTGGTTAGCAAGAGAGGAGAAATCTTTTTTAGCTATAGCTGTGAATTCATCTATTTTTTTCTTTGTTTTTTTTGTCATAATTTGAGGTGGCATTCCTAAAACTTCACCAAGATCATGATTAAATTTCAAAGATACATCAGCACTTTTTTCAAGACCTTCAATAATTTGTTTTTCTTTTCCAGCTTTTTTGAAACTCTCTGCAGCTATTTTATAAAAACTATAACAAGCCACATAATCTTTTTGTATATTTTCTAGGACATATTTAGCTACTTTTTCCTCTTTTGTTTTTTCAACAGCAAAAAGATTTAAAGGTAAAAATAAAAATATGACAAATAAAACTTTTTTCATTAGCTTTCTAATTTATATTTAATTATTTTCTCACAATTTGAAAGTATACTTATACCTTCTGTATTATTTAAAACACTTTTTAATTTAATAGTTTTATCAAATGTATCGAATATCATCTGAGTATAAAAAGCTGGATAACCTGAAATTTCTGTAATAATTTCTCCATTTTCCTTTACAACTCCTTTTGTAGAAGTATTTTCCTTTTGAACTCTTATGTCATTCATTCGTAACCTCTGATAGGTCTCATCAGTATAAATAAATTCTCTTGTCATTACTCCTTTATCAATATCAATTTTATATTCATTTTTTTCAAAATCATAATCTTCACTTTTACAATTTTTAAAAACTAAAATTTCTGCTGAAAGAGACGAAGAAAACAAAATAAAACAAATTATGATAAATTTTTTTTTCATATAATTATTCTTTAGTTATATATCTTTTCATTGAAGCTTCGGCTAATATTAAATTTGGATCTAAAAAAGTTTTTGAAATTTTTGCCTTTTTAAAAGATTTATAAGCGAATATCGCAATAGGAAGTTCGGTACATCCTAAAATTATTTTTTTACATTTATTTTTAATTAAATAATTTACAGCTGGTTTTAAAGCTTTTTCAGCTTCTTTTGTTTTTCCCATCTTCACATATTTAATAGATTTATTTACATGTTTAATTTGAAGTTTTTTTGTTGGTAATAAAAGTTTATACTTACTTTTCAAGGATTTTTTATAAATTCCTGTTTTAATAGTTGTCTCGGTCGCCAATAAACCTATCTTCGTATTTTTTTTACATTTTTTAGAAATATTCAAATATACAAGCTCTGGCATGTTTAAAATCGGAATTTTAATTTTCTTTTTTAAATTTAAAAACCAGTAATGCGCTGTATTACATGGAATCGCGATAAATTTACATTTATTTTTTTGTAAAAATTTACATCCTTCAGTTAGACTATTTAAAACTTTTTTGTAATTTTTTTTGTGCTGTTTTCTATCTGGAATAGAAGATTTATTGTAAAGAATAAACAAAGGATACTTTTGATCTGCCTTGCCTCTATTTAACTTTGCAAGTTTAGAGCAAAAATCTAACCCTGCTTGTGTGCCCATGCCACCAAGTATTCCAATCATAAATTATAAAATAGATTAACCTTTTCCTCGCCAAGGTATCGTTTTGTCAATTATCTTTCTAATAGTGATATCAAAAATTAATCCCAGCATTCCCATAATAAATATAGTGATCCATATTACTTCATATTGGAAATATTTTTTTGCGACATTTTCTACAAAACCAACACCTGTAGTTCCAGCTAAAAATTCTGCGGCAACTAATGTTCCCCAACACATTCCTGTTGCCACTCTTATTCCAGTAAGTATTTCTGGTAAGGAATTGGGAAAAATAACGTGTCTTAATATTTGCCATTTAGATGCTCCAAGAGAATGCGCTGCATGAATTTTTGATAATTGAGTTCCTGATGCACCAGCTCTAGCTGAAATTATCATAATTGATAATGACACCATAAATAATAAAAATACTTTTCCAAGATTGTCTATTCCAAGAACTGAAATTACTAATGGCGCCCATGCTAATGGTGGAACAGGCCTGTATAGTTCAATTAAAGGATCAAAAAATCCTTTAGCAAATCTGTTTAATCCCATAAATAATCCTAATGGAACTCCAACTATAATTCCCGCAACTAATCCAAGGAATACTCTTAAAAATGAATCCCATATGTGACCAGTAGGAATAGGAATTTTAAATAAGTTAAAGTCTCCTGTAACAAAACTTAAAACTTTACTTTTAAAATTTGGCGTAACTTCACCTTGTTCATTATGAACTGGATATTCACCAGGTAAAATATCTGCAAACCAATCAGGTATTAAAAAACCAATGATCTTACTTACATCCATCATCTCATACCAAATTAATGGAATTTGTTTGTAACCCACATTTGGGTTTAACATTAATGTAAATTTATTAAGTGTATCTGATGGTTTTGGAAGCCATCTACCTGAGCCTTGTTCAGAGCAACTTGGGCCACTTGAAATGATCGTACCTGACGGAAACAAAAGAAGATCTACCCATCTAAGGCTGCCTTGTTCTTTTTTTTGCACGTTATCAAAATTGATTATTGATGCCTGCATGTCATTTAGAGTATTAGGTGGAAATATACTTGCGTATTCTATTCTACGAGCAATCTTAAGGATATCTTTTGCTAATGAAGAGGAAATTTCATCAGAGGAGCTAAAACTGTCTCTATAATCTTTTATTTCTTTTTTTAGTTTTTCTAAGGCGGAAACATATTGCTCATTATGATTTTTAAGTTCAAAGAATTCATCACTTATTAAATTTAATTCTGAAGCTGCTGCCTGGAATTTTAAACCTCGCTTTGTTTTTGGAATAAAGGGAATTTCGATTGTATTTTCAATTGAGGTACTTGATGCTTTCCAAGAACCCTCTTCCTTAGTAGCTTCAATTCTCTCTAATTCTTGTTCAGCACTCTCATTGGGATAATCACTTCTTTTAAAATTCTCAGTTAAATTTATAATTTTTTCATTTATTAATTTAATTTGTTCTCTAGTCTCATTATTTAAAAGCTGTTTATTTGTAAGTAATGGGATTGTGTTTTTAGTTTGAGAGACAAAATTAAGTAACTTACTTTTATCTTGATTTTTGACACTGGATTTTTCTATTTCAATAGTGATTTTGTTTAAATTTTCTGACTCAGTTTCTATTACCGATGTGCTCTTAAGTTGACGCTCATCTATTGGAAATAAATATTTAAGCGAAAGAAGAGATTCATTTACTTTTCCAACTTGGCAAAGTTCATTAGCTGACTTTGGAAAAAAAGACTTAGCCATGTCCCATGAATAATAAAGCCAAACTAATAAAAGAAAACTACTTCCTACAATTACCCAATGAATACCTCCTTGTGCTCTTTCAGGATTTCCGAATACTGCATCAACTTTTTCAGTTCTTATTAATTTTCTTCCATATAAAACACATCCTATAATCGCAAAGAAAAATAAAAACGTTAAAAAACCTGTGATCATTTAAACTTCTTTTCCCATAATTTCTTCTTCCATGTCCCATATCATTGAAAGAATTTCTTCCCTTTTAGATACGAACTCTTTATTGTTTTTGATATCTCTTAGGTCTTCTTCAAGACCCATTGATGCGAAAGGTAACTTGTATTCTTTGTGTATTCTTCCTGGTCTTGGTGCCATAACATAAACTTTTTCTCCAAGCAAAAGCGCTTCTTCAACAGAGTGAGTTATAAGAATAATTGTCTTTCCAGTTTCTTTCCAAATTTTAAGAACTAAAGATTGCATTTTTTCTCTTGTTAAAGCATCTAACGCTCCTAAAGGTTCGTCCATTAATATTAATTCTGGATCATTAATCAAACATCTTGCCAAAGCTACTCTTTGCTGCATTCCTCCAGATAATTGATAAGTAGGAGTGTTACCAAAACCTTTTAATCCAACTATATCTAACCATTCATCTACTTTCTTTTGAGTTTGAGCAGCATCTTCTTCTTTCATTCTCAAACCGAAATTTACATTTTCAGCAACGGTTAACCATTCAAACAAAGCACCTTGCTGAAAAACCATTCCTCTATCAACACCTGGCCCATTAATTTCTTTATTATTGAGAGTAATTTTTCCTGAAGTTGGTCTGATGAATCCAGCTGTAATATTTAATAAAGTTGTTTTTCCGCAACCAGAAGGTCCAAGTACAGTAAGCAATTCTCCTTTTTTAATAGTAAAATTTAAATCTTTTAGAGCATGAACAGTTTCTCCTTTAGGAGTTTTAAATATCATGTTTAAATTTTGAGAAATCAGATTGCTCATAAAAGAACTATATTAGATATTTTGATAAAAAAATAGGCACCAATAATGTTCATTGGTGCCTATAATTTTACTTTCAAGAACTACGGTAAAAACTTAGTAGTTACTGTACCTCTTGGAGTGTCAAAACCTTTTAAAAATTTAGCAAGGTTTCCACTCTTCATAGATTTTTTAGTTTCTTTTGGCGTTAAGAATTTGAAGCCACTTAAAGTGTCTTTCATGTCAGCAACTTTCATTTCTGACTCTTTAGACATAGCTTTCATATCACTTCCACCTTTTCTGTATCTCTCATTAGCTTCATGAGTTAATTCTACGAAAGATTTCAACATACCTGGATTTTCTTTCATAAATTTATTCGTTACAGAAACGATATCTATTCCCAT
>Ga0213866_10000232_pt1 | contig 46497 bp, 40 predicted proteins | sample PICome_11_FD_160079 | JGI IMG/M metagenome (GOLD analysis project Ga0213866, IMG submission 160079) | Coastal seawater microbial communities near Pivers Island, North Carolina, United States - PICO284 | ecosystem: Environmental > Aquatic > Marine > Coastal | place: USA: North Carolina...
GCAATCGCTCGGCGAGGCGGTGATGAAAGCCGTTGAGCCCGGCGAGCAGATGATCAAGATCGTCCACGACGAGCTGGTCCGGCTGCTTGGTGGGGACGAAGCGGTCGAGGCCGCCGAGCAGGGCGAAGCCTACCAGCCCGGGCAGATCTCGGCCGAGCAGGAGTTGCTGTTTGTCTCGCCGGGCCCGACGATCGTCATGATGTGCGGGCTCCAGGGCTCGGGCAAGACCACGACCTGTGGCAAGCTCGCCGGGCACCTGAAGAAGAAGGGCAAGAAGGTCATGCTCTGCGCCGCCGACCTGCAGCGCCCCGCCGCGGTGACGCAGCTGCAGGTGCTCGCGGATCAGGTCGAGCAGGAGGTTGAAGGCAGCGGGGCGGTCAGCTTCTACGGCGAGCCGGACAAGTGTGCCGAGTACGGCAAGGCCGTAGGCGTCGCGGTCGATGTCTGCAAAGCCGCGCTCAAGCAAGCCAAGGCCGACAAGGTCGACGTGCTCATCCTCGACACCGCCGGACGTTTGCACATCAACGACGACCTGATGGGCGAGCTCCGCCGGGTCAACGCCGCGCTCATGCCGCAGAACATCCTGCTTGTTATCGATGCGATGACCGGCCAGGACGCGGTCAACTCCGCCAAGGCCTTCAACGACCAGCTCGAACTCGACGGTGTGGTCCTCACCAAGTTCGACTCTGACACCCGCGGCGGCGCGGCGCTCACCGTCCGCGAGGTCACCGGCAAGCCGATCAAGTTCATCGGCGTCGGCGAAAAGATGGATGCGATCGAGCCCTTCCATCCTACGCGTATCGCGTCGCGCATCCTCGGCATGGGCGACATCGTCTCGCTCGTCGAGAAGGCCCAGGAACAGGTCTCCGAAGAAGAAGCCGCCGTGCTCCAGGCCAAGATGGAGCAGGGCAAGATGACCATGGACGACTTCCTCAAGCAGCTCAAGCGCATCCGCAAGATGGGCTCGATGAAGTCGCTGCTGGGGATGATGCCCGGCATCGGCAAGGCGCTCAAAGATCTGCCCATCGAGGAAAAACAGATCGACCGCACCGAGGCGATGATCCAGTCCATGACCGCCGACGAGCGCAAGGACGTGGACCTCCTGAACAACAGTAGGCGTCGCCGGATCTCCAAAGGCTCGGGCACGGATCAGAAGGATGTGAGCCAGTTGGTTAAGGGCTTTGAGATGGTCAGCGCGATGGGCCAGCAGATGTCCGGCATGGGCGCGATCGGCAAGATGAAAGCGATGGCAGGGATGGGCGGCGGCGACATGGCCGCGATGGCCCAGCAGGCCGGGATGGGCCGCAAGGGCTCGACCAAGCAGAAATCGAAATACAAACAAAGAAAAAAGCGCAAGCGGTGATTGCCTTGCATAGCACCGGGCGGGAGCCCAGAGCATGGATCAACGAGCTTGCATCGAACTTCAACACGTTTCGGTAACGCACGCTCCGGGCTTCCGCCCGGTGCTATGAGACACACAGATGGCCAATGGACCCTACCAACTTGTCGCCTTCGACATGGACTCGACCCTCATCCAGGCCGAGTGCATCGATGAGGTCGCGAAAGAAGCCGGCGTCGGCGAGCAGGTCTCGGCCGTGACCGAGGCGGCGATGCGCGGCGAGCTTGATTTCGCCGGCTCGCTGACCAACCGCGTCGCGCTGCTCAAGGGCCTGGATGTCCACGTGCTCGAGTCCGTCTACGAGCGCATCGAGCTCATGCCCGGTGCGACCGAGCTCTTCGACGCGCTGCAGGCCAGGGGCGTGAAGACCGCGATCCTCTCCGGCGGGTTCGTCTTCTTCGCTGAACGCTTCGCGGACCGGCTCGGCGCTGATGTGTACCACTGCAACGACCTGGAGGTCGCCGACGGCAGGCTGACCGGCAGAACGCAGGGCCCAATCGTCGATGCACAGGGCAAGGCGGACAAGTTGATCGAGCTCGCCGAGCAGTGGGGCGTGCCGCTGGAGCAGACCGCATCCGTCGGCGACGGCGCCAACGACCTCAAGGTCATGGCCGCGGCCCGGCTCGGTATCGCCTTTTGCGCCAAGCCCACGGTGCAGCAGCAGGCCGATGTCGCGGTCAACGAGAAGGACCTGACCAAGCTGATCCCGCTGCTGGGCCTGAACTGACCCGCTGCTGATACAATGCCGCCCATGCGAAGCACCAAGCTCAACCCGCCGCGCCGCATCAGCGTCGCAGTTAGCTGAGGGGACGACCCCCGCCTGCACGCCCGCTCCTCGGCCGCGTCGATCCCCGTCCGCCGCCGACCCGCGAATCACACAACCCCACGCCTCAAACCGCGAAGGCCCAAGCGCCCGACGCGCGAAAGCTCCCGCCATGACGACCGACGCCAAGACCCAAGCCACCGAACTGCCGCCAATGTACGACCCGACGAAGGTCGAGCCGGCGATCCTTGAGAAGTACCTCGACACCAAGGCCTACGCCGCCTCGCCCGACAGCGACGGCGAGCCGTATGCGATCGTTATCCCGCCACCGAACGTCACCGCCGCGCTGCACCTGGGCCACGCGCTGAACAACACGCTGCAGGACGTGCTCACCCGTGTCCACCGCATGCGCGGGTTCAACACGCTCTGGATGCCTGGCTCCGACCACGCCGGCATCGCGACGCAGACCGTCGTCGACAAGCGCCTCCAACAGGAAGGCAAGCCAGCGCTCAAGGAGTACAAGCAGCAGGAACTCGAGGGCAACGACGGCCGAGGCGCCTTCATCGATAAGGTCACCGCTTGGAAAGACGAGTACGAAGAAACGATCACCAATCAGCTCAAAGAGATGGGCTGCTCCTGCGACTGGGACCGCCAGCGGTTCACGATGGACGACCAGTGCGCGAAAGCCGTGCGCGAGGCGTTCTTCCAACTCTTCAAGGACGGGCTGATCTACCGCGGCAAACGCCTGGTCAACTGGGACCCGGTCAGCCAGACCGCGCTGGCCGACGATGAGGTCGAGATGGAAGACATCGACGGCAACTTCTATTACATGAAGTACCCGATCGTGAAGCCGGCGGAGTCCGCTTCAGCGGGCGGATCAGAATGGATCGAGACCGGCGACTTCGCCACCGTCGCGACGACGCGGCCCGAGACGATGCTGGGCGATACCGCCGTGGCGGTGAACCCCGGCGACGCGCCGCGCGCCAAGTACATCGGCCAGTTCGTGAAGCTGCCGATTGTCAACCGCGTGATCCCCATCGTCGGCGACGACTACGTGGTCATTCCTGATCCCGACAGCGACGACAGCAAGGCGCGCATGGCCTCGGGTTTCCTGAAAGTCACCCCCGCGCACGACCCGAACGACTTTGAGATCGGCCAGCGGCACGTTGATGTCATCGAGTCCCATGTTGGTAGCGGCAACAGTGTCATCAACGTCATGGCCCCGGATGCGTCGATCTCCATCGACCACGGCTGGCCGGCTAGCGAAAATCCCGGCGACAACACAGAATTGAAGCCACTTGTCGGCTTAGCCCGCGAAGAAGCACGCAAGCAGATCGTCAAATGGTTCAAGGCCAACAACCTCATGGGCGAGGTCAAGCCCTACCGCCACGCCGTGGGCCACAGCTATCGCAGCCACGTGCCCATCGAGCCTTACTACACCGACCAGTGGTACGTGAAGGTGACGGATGACAAGCTGCGCGGTGAGGCCCTGCGCGCCATGGCCGAACCGCAGCGCCAGCCCTCCAGCTACCCCGCGTTCTACAAAGAGCAGCCCAGCGACGGCGGCCTGACCTTCACGCCCGAGCGATACGCGAAGACGTTCCAGACCTGGCACGAAAACATCCGCGACTGGTGCATCTCCCGACAGCTCTGGTGGGGGCACCGGATCCCGGTATGGTCTAAACGGTTGGCAGTCAGGGACGGTCACCTGTCCGATGAGGCCGCATCTGGACTCGCCGGTGCGCTAAGTACGTCTAAAGATGCGGTTGTGATCACTGACCTTGGCACGGGGCAGATGATTAATTGGTCCGACAAGAACGACACACCTGCGGATGGTGAGTATCTGACATTCGTCTGTCTGCGTGGCGACGTGATTGATGTTGAATCTGATTATCAGATTGGAGATCCAGTGTCCGCACTCGAAGCCGCAGGCTTCGAACGTGACCCCGACGTCCTCGACACCTGGTTCTCCTCCGCGCTCTGGCCACTCTCGACCCTCGGCTGGCCGGGCGAAACCGATGAACTCGCGAAGTGGAACCCGACCTCCGTGCTCTGCACGGCCCGAGAGATCATCACGCTCTGGGTCTCGCGCATGGTCATGTTCAACCGCTACTTCAAGGGCGGCGACCTGCCTTTCAAAGACGTCTTCATCCACGCGATGATCCAGGACGGGCACGGCCAAAAGATGTCCAAGTCCCTGGGCAACGGCCTGGACCCGATGGACATCATCCACAGCCACGGCGCAGACGCGATGCGCTATACGCTCACCAAGATGACCACGCAGACCCAGGACGTCCGCCTGCCCGTCGACATGGTCGATCCGCACACCGGCGAGACGTTTACCCCCGACTACGTCACCGCGTCCGGCGGCGTGAAGGTCGCTGCGCCGATCCAGGAACGCAACGGCAAGAAGATGGTGTCCAGCTACGGCATCGCGTCGGGCAAGGAGAAGGCCACCGATGAGATCCCCGCGGCGCGCAACACCTCGGAGAAGTTTGATGAGGGCCAGAAGTTTGCGAACAAGTTGTGGAACGCGTTTCGGTTCGCTTTTGCGAGTCTGAGTGAGCTTGGCGAGGCCAGCGAAGGCTTCGCGCTCGAGCAGAACAACGCGACGCTGGCCGACCGCTGGATCCTGCACCGGCTGGGCAAGACGATCGACGCGGCGGACAAGGCGCTGGCCGAGTATCGGTTCAGCGATTACGCGACAACGCTGTACGACTTCGTCTGGCGGGACCTGTGCGACTGGTACATCGAGATCGTGAAGCGCTCGCTGAGTGAAAGCCCGAGCCAGCAGCGCGTGCTGGTGACGTGCCTGGACGCTTCGCTTCGGCTGCTGCACCCGGTGATGCCGTTCATTACCGAGCGGCTGTGGGCGGCGCTCAACGAGCGTGTGTCTCCCGCTTGGCGTGGTGTACCCGGGCTTGAGCTTCAGCCAAGCGAGGACCTGATCAGTACGAGTTGGCCGAAGGCGGGTAGCGCCCTGATGGACGCATCGGCCGAGGAAAACTTCGAGAAGCTGCGCGGCATCGTCGAGGCGGTCCGCAACGCGCGCAACGCCTACAAGATCCCGCCCAGAGAGGCGGTCGAGGTGACCACCACCGCTCCCGGCCCGATGTCGCAGCTCATCTTCGAGACTCGCTACCTCACCGGTCCGCTGACCAACTGCGTCGGCCGGGGCGTGGGCCCCCACATCGAGCGTCCCGCCGGTAGTGCCGCGGTGCTTATCGGAGAAGTGACGGTGTTTCTGCACGACGTCGTTGATGTCGAGACTGAACAAGCACGTCTGCAGAAGATATTGGCTGACCAGAAAAAACAGGTCAAAACATTCGAGGGTCGGCTGGGTAACAAGAAGTATGTGGACAATGCCCCAGCTCATCTGGTGCAGGAAACCCGCGATCAACACGCCTCAGCGGTCAAGGCGCTCGAGCAGATTCAGCAGCAGCTTGATGAACTGTCCGGATAACCACTGTTTGGCACGTATCAATCTGGTCGGTGTGAGCAGGCTTTGTAAGTGTCAGTAACTTGTAAAGACCTTCATTAACGCGCAAAGCTGTCTGTTCAGTTAGCCCGTGTTCTGTTTTGTCGAAATGTTTGTGGGACAGGTTTGCATATCACTGATGGTGGGGGTGGCGGTTCAAGGCGGCTACCCATGGCAGAAGACAGCACGAATCACAACTCGTCCATCAGCAAACTGTCTCGCCTGTCCAGGCCCAGATTTCATCGCCGGCTTCCGACCATAGCCGCTGTCGGGGTACTCATCATCGGTCTCATCGTGACCCTGGTGATCGTCCAGTTGGAGCGGAGACACCTTCAAACAGAAGATCAGCAGCATTTTCAGCAGTTGGTCGATCGTGTTCAGGCAGATGTGATCCGCCGGTTCACGATGTACCGCTACGGTCTGATGGGGACCCGCAGCGTGTTCGCGGCCAGCAACTACGTCGATCGTGATGATTTTATTGATATTGTCACGGCGAGTGACTTCGAAGGCGAGTTCCCCGGTGCGCTGGGGATCGGGTATATCGATCGGGTGTCCAGCGAGCCGGCGGCATTTGATGCGTATGTTCAGAGCGTGCGTGAAGAGGGCGCGCCGTGGTTTGAGATCTCGGTCCCGCCGGGTGCCGCACCGCTCCCGGACGCCGCGACCAACGATCGGTACATCATCAAATATATTGAGCCCCTGGCCGCGAACCGCGCGGCGCACGGCCTGGACATCGGTGCCCACCCGGTTCGGCGTGAGGCGGCCGAGCGTGCGGCACTGCTTGATGAAGCCGCGCTGACCGGCACGATCCAACTCGTCCAGGATGACCTGAAGGTCGCGGGCTTTCTTTACATGCTGCCGTATTACAAGCCGGGCATGCCGACGGAGACACCCGAACAGCGGATCGAGGCGCTGCTGGGCTGGACCTATATGCCGATGCTCGGGCCCATGGTGTTTGACGGCATCATGTCGGTCGCGAACAACGAACTGGATGTCGAGGTGTTCGGGGGTGAAACACTCAGCAACGAGTTGTTGATCTTCGATGGAGACGACCACCTGAGCAAGATCAATCACGCAACGTATGCTGAGGGTGATTATGCCGACCGCGAGCAACACGCAAAATTACCGATCATGATCGGCGGGCGGACGTGGACGCTTTCACTGAGCACGACGCCGAAGTTCGTCAAGAGATCGCGAGCCGAGGTCTGGACGACCGGGGCCACCGGCACCGTCTTAAGCATCTTGTTTGCGATTTTGGTGTACATACAGGGCAGTTCGTCGCGCAAGGCGTGGGCGTTGGCCGAGGGCATGACCGCGGACCTGCGTGATTATGCCAGTCGGGCCGAACAGGCCACCGCCGCCAAGAGTGATTTCCTAGCCAATATGAGCCACGAAATCCGCACGCCGATGACCGCGATCCTGGGCTTCACGGATCTGCTCCGCATGCAGATCAACCAGGATAACGAAGAGCTTCTGTCCCACACGAAGACGATCAAGCGCAACGGCGAGCACCTGCTGGGCCTGATCAACGACATTCTGGATATGTCCAAGATCGAGGCGGGAAAGCTAGAAATCGAGCAGATCGCGCTGCAGCCCGACGCGGTGGTGCGTGAGGTGCTTTCGCTGATGCGGGTCAAGGCCGACGAGAGAAAGCTGCCACTGAGCGCCCAGCTGCTCACGCCGATCCCGCGGGAGATCCTCGGTGACCCCGTCCGTCTTCGTCAGATCCTGGTGAACCTTGTGGGCAACGCGATCAAATTTACCATGCACGGCGGCGTATCGATCGAGGTGCGGTACGACGAGGCCATGGAGGAGATCAAGTTTGATGTGATCGACACCGGCGTAGGGATGACGCAAGAACAGGTCTCGCGACTGTTTGGTGCCTTCGAGCAGGCCGACACTACGACGACCCGTCAGTTCGGCGGCACGGGGCTGGGCCTGCACATCAGTCAGCGCTTGGCCACGATGCTCGGCGGTAATATCTGCTGCAGTTCAAAGCCCGGCGAGGGCAGCACGTTTACGCTTACCGTCTATACCAGCACGGTCGATACCGGAAATATGATTCCTGCAGGTTCCCTGGAAGAGGTTCTCAGCCAGTCAGAGGTGGACAAGCAGGGGGCCCTGCCTCAAGTGGCGGCGGGGAATGAGCTCAAGCCCCTTGCGGGCATGAAGATCCTTCTGGCCGAAGACGGCAAAGACAACCAACGCTTAATCAACTTCCACCTGACCAAAGCGGGCGCTGAAGTCACCATCGCGGAAAACGGACGGATTGCTGTCGAGGAGTTGACGGTGGATGGCGATATCTCGGGCCCATTGCAAACGCCTCCGCCCTTTGACGTATTGCTTACCGATATGCAGATGCCTGAGATGGACGGCTACACCGAGGTCCGACTGCTCCGCAAGCTGGGCAGCACCATGCCGATTGTTGCCCTCACCGCACACGCGATGAAGGAAGATGTAGACAAGTGTCTCAACGCGGGCTGCGATTACTACGCAAGCAAGCCGATCGATAAGCAGAAGCTGATAAACATCTGTAAAGAGGCGGCGTCCGCTCGGGCAAAGGCTGCTTAGTAACGACTACACATCGATCTCTTCCGCCTGATCCGCGTGTTCCATGATGAAGCGGAACCTTGCCGACGGGTCCTTGCCCATCAGGTCGCTCATAACGCGGTCGGTTTCAAGATGGTCGGCGATCTCGACGCGCAGCATCCGGCGTGTCTTGGGGTTCAGCGTCGTGTCCCACAAGACCTTGGGCATCATCTCGCCCAGGCCTTTGAAACGCGTGATATCGACCTTGCTGTTCGCCTTCGCGTGGTCGGCAAGGATGCGCTCCTTGTCGGCTTCGTCGGCGGCCCAGTAAGTTTCTTTCGCGATGTCGATGCGGTAGAGCGGGGGCATGGCGATGTAGACCCGACCATCCTCGATCAGCGGCTTCATGTGCCGGTAGAAGAGCGTGAGCAGCAGAGTGGTGATGTGGTGGCCGTCGGAGTCGGCGTCGGCGAGCAGGATGACGCGTTGGTATCGCATGTCCGCGGGATTGCAGTTGGGCCCGATGCCGCAGCCCAGCGCCGTGAGCAGGTCGCCGATCTCTTTGTTCTCAACGACTTTCTTGAGCGACGCGTTCTCGGTGTTGAGCACCTTGCCGCGCAAAGGCAGGATCGCCTGGTGGCTTCGGTCCCGGCCCTGTTTCGCGCTGCCGCCGGCCGAGTCGCCCTCGACGATGAACAGCTCCGAGTCGTGGCGTTTGCCCGAGTGGCAGTCGCTGAGCTTGCCGGGCAGGGTGAGCTTGTTGGTCGCGCTCTTGCGTGAGACGGCGGCGCTGGCGGCACGGCTCGCTGCGCGGGCGCGGGCCGCGGCGAAGATGCGGGCGCAGATCGACTCGGCCACCGAGCTGTTGTTGTTCAGCCAGTGCTCGAGCGCCGGGCGCACCGCGTTGTCCACCATCCCCGTGCATTCGGGGTTGTTCAGCCGGTCCTTGGTCTGGCCCTGGAACTGCGGGTCGGCGATGAACAGCGACAGGATCCCGTGCATCCCCTCGCGGATGTCGTTGGTCTCGACCTTGACGCCGCGCGGCGTGAGCTTGTGGACCTCGATGTAGTTGCGGATCGCTTTGTTGATCCCCGCGCGCAGGCCGTTTTCGTGCGACCCGCCCGAGGCGGTGGGGATGCCGTTGACGTAGCTCTTGAGGTGTTCTTCGGTGTGCTCGGTCCACTGGAAGACGAGTTCGATCCTGCCCTCGCTGGTTTCCTTGTCGAAGGTAAAGGGCGCGTCGTGCGTCGGACGGGCCTTGCGGTCGGTCAGGGTTTTGCCAAGGAAATCAACGATCCCGTTTTCGTGCAGGTAGGTCGTCTTCTTCGTGCCACCCTCTGCGGTCTCGTCGGCGTAATTGAACTTGACGCCCTTGTGGATGAAGCTGGCGATCTCGATGCGGTGGCCGATGGTCTCGCTGTTGAACTGGGTGCGGGCGAAGATGGTGGGATCGGGCTCGAAGGTGATGGTTGTGCCGGAGCCGCGGACAGCGCCCTTTTTGCGGAGCAGCTTTGTTTTTGCTTTGCCACGCGAGAAATCCATGCGGTATTCGTGCCCGCCTCGGCGGACGGTGGCGGTGAGTTTCTTGGACAGCGCGTTGACGACGGAGGCCCCGACGCCGTGCAGCCCGCCGGAGGTCTTGTAGTTGTCGCCGTCAAACTTACCGCCGGCATGGAGGGTAGTGAGGATGATTTCGAGCCCGGACTTCTTGAGCTTCTTGTCGATGTCGACGGGGATGCCGCGGCCGTTGTCGGAGACGGTGACGGACTGGCCGTCTTTGTGAAGCGTGACGGTGACCTCGGACGCGTGGCCGTTCATGGCCTCGTCGACGGAGTTGTCGAAGACCTCCCAGACCAGGTGGTGTAGCCCCGCGCTGCCGACGCCGCCGATATACATGCCCGGCCGTTTGCGGACCGGGTCCAGGCCTTCGAGGACGGTGAGGTCTTTGGTGGAGTAGGTGGTCATGGGGTTTCTCACGCAGAGGCGCAGAGGCGCGGAGAGGGATCAGTTCGGGGCGTTGTTAGCGATCCGGTGGATGCCAGACTTCATGGTCTCGCATCCGAAATTGAGCAAGAGTCCGACCTGCAGGTTGGTCATACGCAGATAGGTGAGCACTTGTTTTTTGTGGACAGGCGCTACCTGCTCAACGGACTTCAATTCAACAATGACGAGGTTTTTGACGATCAGATCGGCGCGAAAAGCATCAGGAATCTCAAGGCCACGATATCGGATAGCGATCGGGGCCTGGCGTATTGCATCCAGGCCTCGGCTGCGTAATTCATGTGCAAGGACCGTTTCGTAAACCGACTCAAGTAATCCCGGCCCGATCTCTCGGTGGATCTGTATCGCGGCATCAACAACGGCACCGCTGACTTCGTTGATGGTCATAACTGACCTCCAACGAAAATAAAGGATTGACTTGCTTTATCTCCGCGCCTCTGCGCCTCTGCGTGAGGTGTATCCCTTACCCGCCGGTGAGCACGACCTGGTAGCGTTGGGTGATGGTCAGCTTCACGGGGCCGGAGTAGCTGGCACCGAACTTGCCCCAGACATCGACCGTGCCCTCGTGGCGTTCGCCACGCGAATCGCTCCAGTGCAGTGTGAGTTTCCGGGGCAACTCGAGCTTCTTGTTCTTGAGTTCGGACCGCCCACCTTTGTCGATCGCGCTGAAGTTCATCGGCAGGTTGGCACCGGCCAGGCCGATGTCGTCGATCTTGTAGCTGGAGTTGTTGACGATCACGAAGCTGAGGTCCCTGGGCTCGGCGGCCTCCGCGGCGTCGGCCTCGCTGGGGCCGCAGGCCGGGATCAGCATCAAAATCATCGCCAGCAGCAAGGCAATGCAAAGGTATTCGCGCATGGTTCTTTCCCCTGGTTCTCAGCAACGGACTACTCCTTCTTATCGGGCAGGGGGGCGGGGGGTTGAATCACGTCCGGGATAATTTCTGAGATTCTGCCGTTCTTTTGGATCTCCCAACCCTTACCACCCCTACCGGTGACACGGTATTTGGCGGTGGAGACGGTTTTCTCCGCCCCGCGGTTGGTTTTGACCCGCAGCAGGTCTCGCTCGCCCTCGCTGGTCTTGAAGCCGACCAGGCGGTCGCCCTTGCCGAGTTTCACGAGCATCACGCCCTTGCCCGGTCCAGAGAGGTAGTTCACTTCCTCGGCCGAGCAGACCATTGCCCGGCATTGCTCGGTGACCGCGAGCAGGGTTTCGTGGCCGGTGCACAGGTACGCGTGGGTGATCGCCTCCCCCTTCTTAGGCCTGGCGAACTTGCGGCCAGCGCGGGTGCTGGGCTCGACAAACGACTCAACGCTGAAGCGCAGCCCGTAGCCGTCGGACGACGCGGCGATCGCGTGGTGGAACGGGCAGGCGTCGGGGTCTTTGGGGTCTTCACGGAAGTCCTTGAGCACGCGCGGGTCGGCGGAGTAGGCGGCGATGATTTTCTCGCCGTCCTTGAGCTTGAACAGCTTCTGGATCGGCTCGCCGTAGCCCGTCGTCGCGGGGATGTCGATGATGCGCGCGGTGTAGCAAGCGCCCAGCGAGGAGAAGAACATCACCGTGCTGCGGGTCGAGCCGGCGACGCAGGCCAAGACACGGTCGCCCTCGCGGATGCGCGTCGCCATCGGGTCCTTGATCTCTTTTTGCCGCTTGACCCAGCCGTCGGCGGTGATGAGCACGTGAGCGTCTTCGGCGACGATAAAGTCCTCTGCCGTGAACTCCGGCTCTTCGCCGGCGCTCTCGATCTTTGTACGCCGGTTGCCCGGGTCGTCTTTCTTCCGGGCGTTGCCGCCGTAGCGCTGCAGCAGGTCCTTGATCTCGTCGCGGACGATGCCCCATCGGCCCGAATCCAGATCGTCGGCGTCGTCGGCCAAGAGCTTCTTGATCTGGCGTTGGCGCTTCTTCTTGTCCTTCAACTCGTCGAGGACAATGTTGATCTCCAGCCGCGCCAGGCGGTAGAGCTTGAGCTCGAGGATCGCGTCGGTCTGCTCCGCGTCGAGCTGCTTGAACTTCTTCATGATCTTCACGGCGGCGTCGGCCTTGCCGTCGGACTTACGGATGATCTTGATGATCTCATCCAGCGCATCGAAGATCAGCGCGAAGCCTTCGAGGATGTGGATGCGTTTTTCCAGGGCCTGCAGCTCGTGCTCAAGCCGACGCGTCACCACGTCGTGGCGGAAATGAAGGAAATACCGAAGGATCTCGACGATCGTGCACCGCAGCGGAGCGCCGACCTCCGGGTTCTCGGTGGGCACGAGCATCGTCAGGTTCACGCTGAAGTTCGTTTGCAGCGAGGTGTGCTTGTAGAGGTAGGCGAGGACCTTCTGTTCGTCCGCGTCTTTTTTGAGCTCGAGCTCGATGCGCACGTCGTCGGTGGAGAGGTCCTTGACGTCGACGATCAGGGGTAGCTTGCGCGATAGAACGACCTGCGCGATCTGTTCGACGAGGTTGGCCTTGACGACGTTGTAGGGGATCGAATCAATGATGAGGGTTTTGGTCGAGCGCGACTTGGAGGGCCCGGGCGTGGTGGTGCCGCGGACCTTGAGCGTGCCGGACCCGGTCTTGTAGACCTCTCGGATCTCCTGCTGGTTGTTGATGACCTGCCCGCCGGTGGGGAAGTCCGGGCCCTGGATCGCGTCGTTGGCGATGAGCTGGAAGTCTTTGACCTCCCAGTTATCGAGGACCTTCAGCAGCGCCTTGCAGACCTCGCCGAGGTTATGCGGCGGGATGTTGGTGGCCATGCCCACGGCGATACCCGCGCTGCCATTGACCAGCAGGTTGGGGACTTTCGATGGCAGCACGACGGGTTCGGACTTGGTGCCGTCGTAGTTGGGGCGGAAGTGCACGGTACCCCGGCTGATGTCGCCGAGCATGTCGCTGGCCAGGGCGTCGAGCCGGCACTCGGTGTAGCGCATGGCGGCGGCGGCGTCGCCGTCAAGGGAGCCGAAGTTGCCCGACCCATCGACGAGGCGCTGGCGCATCATCCAGGGCTGGGCCTGTCGGACGAGGGCTTCGTAGATGGAGCTGTCGCCGTGCGGGTGGTAGTTACCCATGACGTCGCCGACGACCTTGGCGCACTTGCGGTGCTTGGTGTCGTGCTTGATGCCCTGCTGCCACATAGTGTAGAGGATGCGGCGCTGCACGGGCTTGAGCCCGTCGCGGACATCCGGCAGGGCGCGGGACGTGATCACCGACAGCGAGTAATTGAGGTAGCGGGTCTGCGCCGCCTCGTGCAGGGCGACGGGTGAAACACCGTCGGACGGTGCCGAGCCGTTGTCGCCGCCACCACCGCCATCGCCGGCGCCTGCGAACAGCCCGGCGTCGTCGTCGGCCTTCTTGCGCCGCCTTGTCGTCTTCTTTTTAGTGCTCTTTTTTCGAGCCAAGCGTCAGCCCTCCGTGGCTGGCGAATCGAGAAATCATCTGAATCACAGGGAGTATAACCAAACCCTGTACACTCACACCATGCGTGTCCTCGGCATCGACCCCGGCCTGCGACTCACCGGCTTCGGCCTGGTCGAGGTGCGCCCCGGGGCGATCGAGCCGACCCTCCTCGAAGGCGGCGTCATCAAGCTTGACGCCAAGGCGTCTATCCCTGATCGGCTGGCCCAGTTGGCCGAGGATCTGGACGGGGTGATCGCCGGCGCGAACGCCGACCGGCTGGCCGTCGAGCAGGTCTACTCGCACTACGCCCACCCGCGAACGGCCATCATCATGGCCCACGCCCGCGGGGTGATCCTGCTGTGCGCCAAGCGCGGCGGCCTGGGCATCGAAGAACTGGCAGCCACCGAAGTCAAGAAGGCCCTTACCGGCAACGGCCACGCGTCCAAGGAGCAGATGCAACTCGCGGTCCAGGCCCAGTTCCGCCTGCCCGAGCCCCCCAGCCCGCCCGATGTCGCCGACGCGATCGCGATCGCCGCGTGCCACGCCCGCCGGGTGGCTCTGGCGTCGTTGTAGCTCTCGCTGTTGCGTTGGGGCTGTCTGGTTGGCCTGCATGCGATACCATGCGTGTTCTAACGTGCACCCGATCGGGAAGTGAAAATGAGCTTAACAGTCGTTTCGAATGAAGACGATGGCGTCGCCGTGCTGGATTGCGCGGACGACATGAACGCCCTGGAGATGTCCGACGACTTCAAGGAGTTGGAGAAGCTCTTGGGTGACAACTGGGCGTCGCGCCGCGTCGCGCTGGGATTTCGTGCCACGGAGTACATCGACTCGGCGGCGATCGGCTGGCTGCTCTCGCTGCACAAAACGATCGGGGAGGGGGGCGGCAAGCTCGTCCTGCACAGCATGAACCCCAGCGTCGTACGTGTCCTGAAAATGATGCGGATCGACAGCGTACTTAGCTTGGTAGAGAACCAGGCCCAGGCCGAGACGCTACTCAAGGAGGGCAAGTGATGACGGCATCGCCACAATCCGCTTCGCAATTGGTTGATCTGGGCAAGCTCCCGGTCGATGACGCGGTGCACAAGGTCATTGCCCACGCGGTCGACGAGCGCGCCAGCGATCTGATGCTGTTGGCCCACGAAGACTACTACGCGATCAACATCCGGCACCTCGGCGTGATCCGGCAGGTCAGCATCGTCAGCCACGACCTGGGCAAGCGCTTTAGTCAGCACATCAAGGCCCAGGCCGGCATGGACGTCGCCGAGCACCGCCACCCGCACGACGGCCGGTGGCTTTACGACGACCTGGCCGAGCCCGGCTCCGAAGAAGACGACGGGACCGACCGCAACGTCGACCTGCGCATCAGCACCGTGCCGACGCTCTATGGTGAAGACATGGTGATCCGCCTGCTCTCGCGCCGCACCGGGCTCTTCGACCTCGACGGCATCGGGCTCACGAATAAAGAGCTCGGCCAGGTCAAGCTTATGCTCGACTCGCCCGGCGGGCTGATCCTCTGCTGCGGACCGACCGGCAGCGGCAAGACGGCGACGCTTTACGCCGCACTGAAGCACCTCAACGACGGCACGAAAAAAATCAACACCATCGAGGACCCGATCGAGTTCGCGATCGATGGGCTGCGGCAGTCTCAGATCAACCACACGGTGGGCATCCACTTCGCCGAGCTGCTCAAGGGCGTACTGCGTCAGTCGCCTGACGTGATCATGATCGGCGAGATCCGCGACCGGGAGACGGCCACGACCGCGGTGCACGCCGCTAACTCCGGGCACATCGTGCTCTCTACGATCCACGCGCCCGTCGCCGCAGCCGCGGTCGAGTCGATGCGTTCGTTGGGCGTGAACAACCACTTCCTCGCCACCGCGCTGCGCGGGGTGATCTCCCAGCGGCTGGTCCGCACCCTCGACCCCGAAAGGCGCGTCGAGTACGACATCAGCCACGCCCCGCAGATCTTCGAGCCCATCACCCACCTGCTAGACGGCATCGACGGCAAGACGTTCTACGCCCCCGGCGCCAGCGATGGCCACACCGGCTACGACGGGCAGAACGGCGTCTTCGAAGTCATGTCCATGAACAGCCACCTGCGCCAACTCGTGAGTAACGGCGCGGACACCAACCACCTCCGCGATCAGGCGCACAAGGACGGCATGCTCGACTTCAAGTCTAACGCGCTCTTAAAGGTCGCGCAGGGCTTGACGTCGATCGAAGAAGTCTTCCGCGTGATCCCGGCGGAATACCTCGAAGGCTAAACAGCCATAGCTCCGTGGCGGAAGCCCGGAGCACGGATCAACGGGCTTGGGAAATACCTCCAAGCGCTTTGTAGCCGCATGCTCCGGGCTTCCGCCGCGGAGCTATGGAGAAGATTTTATGCTCCAACGCATTCTCGAACTCGAGGTGATGGACGACCCCGCCGAGGCCGCCGCCTACGACGCGATGGATCACGTGCAGCCGAACATGGCGTTTGTTGAGCGCCTGCTCGAGCTGGGGGTCGGTCGCTGTGAGAAAGCGCTGGACCTGGGCACCGGGCCGGGCGATATCCCGATCCTGCTCGCGGCGCCGACGCAGGGCTTGCACATCATGGCGGTGGACTTGGCGAAGTCGATGCTGGATCGGGCTGAGCAAAAAGTCGCGCTGGCCGGTCTTCAGAACCGGATCCGCCTGGCGCAGATGGATGTGAAAGCGCTGGACCTGCCCGACGATTCGTTCGACGCGGTGTTCAGCAACACGATCCTGCACCACTTGCCCGAGCCGGCGGCGATGCTGGCCGAGGCGGCACGCGTGCTCAGGCCCGGCGGCCTGCTGCTCATCCGCGACCTGTACCGCCCCGAATCGATCGAACAGCTCAACGCCCTAGTCGATCTGCACGCGGGCGATTGCGATAATGAGCAGCGGCGGCTGTTCGCCGAGTCCCTGCATGCCGCGCTGACCCCTGACGAGCTTCGCGAACTCGCGCAGGCCAACGGCCTGGGCGATGCCGAGGTCGTCGTCGATACGGATCGGCATATGTCGTTGCAGGTAGGGGCTGGGGTCTAAGGTCTAGGGTCTAAAACAACGTGATACACCTGCCGCGATCTGTAGATGACAGGCTATCTCAATCTTTGAGATGGCAAGCACCTTCAAATCAAAGTGTATGTCTCAAGCTCGCTTAGACCCTACGCCCTAGACCCTAGCGCCTATATTGCTCGCGCTCGGGGTACACCAGATCGAAATCGTGGCTGCCGGTGATGGGCCAGAGCACGAGGAAGTGGTGCACGAGATCGCTCTTGATCAGCGCCAGGCCGATGATCGTCAGCCAGGCCGCCGCGAGCACGGGCCCAACTGAAAATATCAACGCGGCCAGCCCGACGATAAACAGCGGCACGCCCCAGTACCCGTGGTGGATGCGGATGCCACGCGTCCAGCGGGCGACGTACCTGGCGGTGTCGCGCGTGGCCTGCACCTTGAATCCGAAGCGGAACAGGATCGTCACCGCCTCGAACAGCAGGGTGAGCCCCAGGGCCCAGGGCAGGATGTAGTGGGTGGTCAGTGCGAGCAAGGCGGGGTCCATATTCAGGGAGCCGAAGTCTAGGCCTGTTATCGACGCCTGGCCGGGCGGGGGATTACCTGTTGGATTTTGGGAGGGCGAGGCTCCTGCCGAGCCGCGTGTCTATTGGTGCTTGCGGCTCGGCAGGAGCCTCGCCCTCCCAAATGGACTGGCGATCACCAGTACCGCTCAAAGTGCAGGTTCCCGTCTTTCTGCCGCGGGCTCTTGACGACGAAGCCGTCGCGCTCGACGAGCTCGTTTTCGAGCTGATCAATCATCGCGGGGTTGCCGCAGAGGAAGATGTGGTCGGTTGCGGGGTCGAGCTTCTTGCCGACTGCGTTTTCGTAGGTGCCATCGGAGAACATCGTGGTGACACGGCCGCGGTAGCCGTCGTAGGGGCTGTCTTCGGGCGCTCGGCTCACGGCCGGCAGGTACACGACGCGTGGGTCGTCCTTGGCGAGCTGCGTGAGGTACTCGCGGTAGCCCAGGTCTTCTTCGAGGCGGACGCCGTGGATGAAGACGAACTTGTTGAATCGGCCTGGCACCTCCTTGTACTGCTCGTACATGGAGAGGAAGGGCGCGAGCCCCGTACCCGTCGCGACGGTGACGAGGTTCTTGCCTTCGGGCACGTCCTTGATCGTGAAGTGGCCCTTGATCTTGGTGTCCATAAACAGTCGGTCGCCGACGTTGAGGTCGAAGAGCCTTGGCGTCAGCGCGCCCTCATCGACCGCGACGATGTAGAACTCCAGCCAGCGTTTTTCACTCGGCGGGGATGCGATCGAGTAAGCGCGTCGCACGAGCTTGACACGCGCTGGTCGGCGTCGTTCGGGCGGTTGTCCGGCTGCCTTGGCCTCGGCTTCGGGGTCCGGCGGGGCGACGAGCGCGAGGTTGGCAAACTGCCCGGGCTCGAAATCCTTCTTCGGCCCCTCGCCCTCGTAGGCGATGCGGAAGATGGCGAGCGTGTCGTGAATGAGCTGCTTTTCAACGACTTGGGCGTTCAGCGGGTCTTTGTCTTCAGGCATGGCTAGGAATGGTAACCGCAGCGGGCCTATTCGTCGACGAACTGCACCTGGTCCATCGAGAGGATCTTGATCTGCGGTCGGCCGCGGTGGTCCTCGACCTTGCCCGTCACACGCAGGAGCTTGCCGCGGAAGGTCTCAGCAACACTCTGGTCCAGTGTCTTGGCCAGGTCGTCGAACATGACCATGTAGAACTTGCCCCGCCAGTCGCGGTGGAAGTTCAGGAAGTTGACGTTCCCATCGCGGGACTGCCCGACGTCGACGATCTTGCCCTCGACGGTGATCTCGTAGCCCGCGTACTGCTTGGCCTGAGTCCAGGGGACGATGGCCGGGATGTTGGCCGGGTCGATCGGCTCGGCAAACTGGTTGTGGTCGCTAAGCACCTTCGGCTTGATCGGCTCGCTGAGCTGCTCATCGGGCTCGGGGAACGCGCTACGTCCCGCGACCGGGTGCTTGGCGTTGGGCACGTCCGTTTCGATCTCGGCGACGGGTTCGTCCGACGCGGTGTCGGCGGGCTCGTCGATTACTGCGGGGTCGTCAAGCGGGCCCTCCTGCACAGCCGGCTCGTCGCCGCAGCCGATCATCCACGCCGCGCACAGGCCCATCAGTATCATTGCAATTCGTCGCATCACGTACTCCTGACCGGCTTGTCTTGCCGTTGTACTACAATCTGACACATGGACGGGATCCTAGGCCAATCCGCTGCGCTCGACGCGCTCCGCGCTCAGCTCGTCACCGGGCGCGTCCACCACGCCCAGATCTTCCATGGCCCGGCGGGTGTCGGCAAGTTTACCACCGCTGTCGCCTTCGCCCGGCAGCTGCTCTGCCACGACCCCCTGACTGACCTGCACGGTAACCAGTCGGCCTGCGATGCCTGCGCCTCTTGCAAGCTCTTTAGAGCCATGGATGAAGGCGAAAACGACGACGACCCCACGGCCGTGCTCGCTTCGGCCCACCCCGACCTGCACATCGTCACCAAGGAGCTTGCGCTCTTTGACGACGACGCGCAGGTCCGTAACCGAAAACTCACGTCCATCCCCGTCAACGTCATCCGAGAGCACCTCATCGCACCCGCCTCGCTCGCACCCACGCTGGGTCACGGCAAGGCCTTCATTGTCGACGAGGCCGAGCTTCTGAACCCGACCGGTCAGAACGCGCTCTTAAAAACGCTCGAGGAGCCGACGGAGGGGACCTACCTCATCCTCGTCACCGCGAGCGAGCACCGCCTGCTGCCGACCATCCGCAGCCGATGCCAGCGCATCGCGTTTGGCCCGCTCGATGATGCGTCTGTCGCACGCTGGCTGGGTGAGCACCACAGCGAGCTTGACGAGCAGACCGCCAAGTGGGTCGTCGGCTTCGCGCAGGGCAGCCTCGGCCGCGCGGCGCTGGCGGTGCGCTTCGAGCTGGTCGAGTGGGGCACGGCCGTGCTCAGCCCGATCCAGCGCCTGGCGAAGTCCGGCCGGCCCGAGCCGACACTGGGCGCATCGATCGGCGAGTGCGTCGATGGGTTTGCCAGCGCCTGGGTGGCGGCGCACAAGAACGCGAGCAAGGAGGCGGCCAACCGCCGGGCCGCGGGCCTGATGGGCTCGATGATCAGCAACTACGCCCGCCGCCGCATGGCCACGGTTGCCCAGCAGTGCGACCCGCAGACCCCCGGCGACAGCGACCAGGCGCTCGCCCCCTGGCTGGGCATCATCGAGGCGGTCTCCGAATTCGAGCGTCAGCTCAACAGCAACGTCAACCTCAAGCTCTGCTGCGAGGGCCTCGGCATGGCCAGTCACGGGGCATTACTGGGTGTGGCCGCGGCGCGTTAAGTTTGTAACAAGTTGAATCCGGGGCAAGCGTCATGGCGAACAGATCACCGTGGCGGTGTCTTTATCTGCTGCCCTTGATCGAACCAACTCAACATAAGGACCACCCGCCATGTATCTGAAAGCGACCGTGACCGCCTTGCTGTGCGCAGCCTTACTGACCCCCGCCACCGCAGAGAACCAGCACTGTCAGGAGCAAAAAGCCTCCTTTAATGACCGTATGGCTCAGACTGATAACCCCTTTACTTCGGTTGATCAGATCAGGCTTGCTGAACTCCTTCGGTCCACCACAGAGGAGACGGATGTGGTTGAGCAGGTCCGTGCACAAGTACTTGCGAACCGACAAGCGGTCGACCAGCAGCTTACGGCGTTAACGCAGCCGAGGATGATCGACGAATCGACCCACGACTCGATCCGGCACATCGTTAACTTCACTCATCACCACTACGACAGCGTCCACCAGTTCCGCGTGAAAGGGACCAAGGATGGAAAAGTTTGGGGTACGGACACGTATACCTCTGACTCGCACCTCGGGGCTGCTGCTGTCCACGCAGGGATTCTTAAGCCCAATCAGACCGGCACCGTCACGATCCGCGTCGTCCAACCACTGCCCAGGTTCGATGGGCAAAATCGTTATGGCGTCCACAGCAGAAGCTGGCATCATGAATGGGATGGCGCATTCGAATTTGTAATGGACACCCCTGCAGATAGCGTGTTTGTCACAGCCAGCATGAGACGGCTACAGAATGCACTAACCCACGACGAGCCGACTGATCCGGTCCAAGTGATCCGCCAGTCTGTGCTACGCAATCGTGTGGTGGCCAAAGAACAACTTCAAACGGTTCTCGCCATCGCCGCAGAAAACGAGAAGCAACAAGAAAATGTAGCCGTGATCGATTACATGACTGCTCGGGTCCACACGCATGGCCGTCAATACAGGGTTTGGGTCAGCCTCATCAGCAACGGTGAGATGCGTGCCCAAGTCTCGATCGCCACCTGCAACGGCCATGGTTATGACCTTCATGAGGTCAACAATATTCACGACACGCCACACGCAGTACAGCGTCAGGTCCAGTATCTACATCACCAACTGATATCGACATTCCCCAACCATTCGCCGCAACTCGCTGCGTTGAGCTGGCGGGTTCGCAACACGATCACGCAGCAGCGGGCAGAAACAGATGAGCAATTTGCAGCACTCCTTGAATGGATGTCTGCACAGACGACCTTGACGACCAGCACGGAAATATCTCGCTAGTGAGGCGTGATGACAACACAAGTTCTAATTTGGCCCGGCCTTATGGCTGGGTTTTCTCATGAGATCACTTCGGCCAATGCGGCTTGACCGAACTTTTTTACCGCTTTCGTTCGTAAGAACACGGTTGTGCCGCGTGTTCTATGTAGACAACCCACGACAAGGGCTTGGACCTGGTGAAGCACTGGCTTGAAGACATCTACCGGGACCATCGCCGTGGCCTGTTTGGGCTTGCCCTGTCGGTTGTGCGTGAGGCGGCCGCCGCGGAGGACGCGGTGCACGAGGCCTTCGCCCGGATGGTTAAGCAGGGCGGGTCTCCGGGGGGGGACCCACTGGCCTACGCGTACAAGGCCGTGCGCAACGCCGCGATCGACCAGACGCGAAGACGCGAGGCCCGGCCTAAGCCGACCGACAATGCCGCGAGCCTGTTTGTGTCCCCGATAGAAGACGACCCCGCAGCACAAGCCGAACTGAGCGAGACCCAACAGATGCTGATGCAAGCCGTAGACAACCTGCCACCCGACGAACGCGAGGCGGTCGTGATGCGCAGCTTCGGCGGGCTCAGCTTCAAGCAGATCGCCGAGGCCACCGGTCAGCCCCTCTCGACCGTATCTTCGCAGTACCAGCGCGCGCTCGGCAAGCTCCGTCAAAAACTGGAGGCGTCGCATGTCAAGGCCTGATGACTTCAACGAGATCGAAAACATGTTGGCCGACCTGCCGACACGCAAGCCCTCGGCGATGCTGGATCACCGTGTCGATTCGACGCTGCGCACAAGCCCACGGCCGGTGCTGCCCTGGCTCGCGATCGCGGCGGCGGTGCTGATTGCCGGCGCGGTGACGCTCGTGATCGTGTTCAACCCCGCGACGCCCACGCCCGACACGGGCCCGCCCGTTGCGCACGACCCCGACACGCCCCCCGCCGACACCGCACCGATGCTCACCGTCAGCAATCCGACCGAGGCGTTGAAGCTCACCTGGACACGCGACGTCGTGGAAGAAACGCGCTACACCCCGGCCGGCGAGCCCTATCGCGCGGTCGTCCGCGAGGCGGTGGACCACAGGGCCTGGGCGGACCACGAAAGCGGCGAGACCGGTTCGCTTTGTGTCCCGCGTGAAGAACTGATCGTCGTCAAGCAAACGACGTTTTGAACCCGAGTACACCCAAGTCATACTTCTGGAGACTCAACGATGAAACGCAAGAACCTGATCGCTGCCGTGTTGCTGGCTGCCATGTCCGTACCCGCCTTGGCCCAGAACGAGGCCAATCCAAACGACGCCGACATCCAGCGGCAGATCGACCAGGGGTTGATCGACCTGGAAACCAGCAGGGGGATGACGCCTGAAGAGATTCAGCGGTGGGCCCCCCTCATTCAGCAGCTAGAACAGGATGCGTTCGGGATCGAGCGAATCGAGGCAAAGCCGCGCGAGTTTGTCCGCGGGCCATTTCTCGGGGTTAACGCTGAGCCGCTGGATATCGAAAGCGCTAAAAAGCTTGGCCTGAAGCGCAGCACCGGCCTGCTGGTCAACTACATCGCTGGCAGCGGCCCTGCATGGGATGCCGGGCTGAAGAAGGGCGACGTATTAACCATGCTCAACGATCAGGTCCTGGTCAACGCCGAGCAGTTTGCCGGGCTCGTCCGATCGCACAAGATCGGTGACACGGTCACGCTGCACGGCCTGCGCGACGGCGAGCCGATCAAGCTCGAAGCCAAGCTCGGCGAGGCCGACGTCTCTCCCCTCGGCCCCGGCGGCAAGGACCTGGATCAGGCCTGGCGCGTCCAGCTCAACCCGGTGCAGGCCCCGATCGGCAACCCGCTGCGGCCCGATGTCGAGATCGCTCCGGGCTTATGGATCGGTGATGGCTGGGACGATCTCCGGCAGCTCGAACTCAAGCAGGAAGGCTTGCCCGAGCAGATGCGCGAAATGATAAAACAGCTCGAGCAGCAGATGCGCCAACAGAATCAGGACATGGATAAGCGGATGAAACAGCTCCGCCAGCAGTTGGACCTGGACATCGAAGAACTCCGCGGGCAGGGCGACGCCGTCAAGCGGATGCACGCCGCGATCGTTCAGTTTGATGGCGAACACCGCATTGAAATCAAGAACGAGGACGGCAAGCCTTTCGTCAAGATTAAGGACAAGACCGGGGCCGTGTTGTGTGACGTCCCGCTGCCCGCCAACGGTGTGGTAGAGGATTTGCCCGATGACGTTCAGATGAAGCTGCACATGCTGATGATGCCGCCGAAACTAAATATTGACGGGCAAGAGAGGTTGAAAGAGATCGACCAGGCCGAGCACATTATTCCACCCGCGCCCGAAATCAGCAATCGTGAGGCACTTCCCAATACACTTGCGGCGCTTGATGCACTGGACAAGATCGCAGGCGAACTTGTCTTCGACGTGTGGCACGGCGCGGACCTTGACATTGCGATGTTGCGAGATCGGCTTGGCCTCGAAGACGCCGATGAACCTTTTGACCGCGAGACCCTGATCCAAGCGATCGAAGCGATCTATACCAAGATCGCGGGCAACAGCGAGATGCGGTCGGTGCTCTCCCAGATCGAGGTCCGTGAAGCGATCAAGGCGGACCTCAGCACGATCGGTAAGACATTCGGCGAGAACAAGCCCGCCCGGCAGCGGGTCAACAAGCTGATCCAACGCATCAACAACGACCTGCTGGTTCAGTACAACGACGACAAGCACAGCATCCGGCTCGAAGGCGTCGGCCTGCTGCAGTCGCTAACCATCGAGCGGCGTGACAACTTCGAAAACTACTACACCGGTTTTGCCCGAGTCAGCCACGAGTTCTTGTCCGGCAAGACCGATGATCCGGGCATCAAAGAGATCAAGGACTTGCCCGACGAGATCAAAGCCAAGGTCAAGAAGATGCTGCTCGGTGACAAGCGCATCCGCTCGCTACTCAGCGATGGTTGTTAAGGATTGAATGTATCCATCTAAAATAGTCAATTTATCTTGAATCAATCGCGCGAGCTTTGCCACAAAAGTCAGTTATGAAAGCAAGACAATTCACGGTGTTAATCTCAGCCATCGGTCTATCAGCAGTATTGCTGGGCTGCCAGTCGAGCTCGAAAACTTGTCGAGCGGGTGACGACCAGGGCGCGGGCAGCGATCAATCAGTCACACAACCTCAATACTGGAATTACTTTTGGATGCGCGGCAGACCCTCGATCGATGTGGCTTTGTTTAATTACGGGTACCAGCTGAAGATTCAAGGCGGAAATGAGCTGCGCGGCTTCGAGGTCGCTGGAAAGGACAGTCGTTTCCATCCGGCACAAGCTCACATCCAGAGTCAGATCACTGGGGATGGCGAGCTCAAGGTGACTTGGATCAGCCTGAGCTCTGACGAGGTTGAACAGCCTTTCTACATCCGATACGCCACGGGTGAGTACGCAACGACTGCGAACCTGGTGAATACGTTGGGCGAACCAGCGATTGCATTCACAACGCAGAAGTGAGCGAACCCCTAAACGAGCGTCAGCACGCGCAGTACTTCCGCGACCGACCACGCCTGGGCCGGGCAGCCGCGAGGCGCGAACGGTCGCACTGGTTCGTGGATCTCGTGCAGTGTGCCCAGCGCACCGGGGTGGTCGGCGGTGAGCAGCCGATGGATCAGCGGGCTTAGTATGTCGAGCACCTCTTGTTTGGCGTCGTTGCTGAATTCACCGGCGCGTAATACGCTTTCGGCGTAGGGGCCGATCAGCCAGGGCCAGACGATCCCGCGGTGGTACGCGCCGTCGCGCTCGAACGGGCCGCCGGCGTAGCGCTCGTGGAACTCGGCATCGTCGATCGGCAGGGTGCGCGGGCCGACCGGTGTCAGTAGGCGTTCACGGCAGGCGCTGACGGCCTGACGCCGCTGGTTGTCGTCCACCGGACCATGCGCCAGCGCGCAGGCGATGAGCTGGTTAGGGCGGAGCGATTGGTCGGCGATCCAGCCCTCGGCCGTTGGTGCGAGGTGATCGATGAAGTAGCCGTGCGTCTCGGACCAGAACGCATTGGTGAAGCTGTCGCGGACCTGCGCCGCCAACGCTGCGTAGTCTTCTCGTTGTTGCGAAAACGCGTCGGGCAGCGCACTACTCAGCCGCACCAGCGCGCTGTGCCAGAGCCCGTTGATCTCCACGCATTTGCCCGGGCGGGGCGTGAAGACATGGAAGTTGCCGTCGGGCCCCCAGCACGCCGCGTCCATCCACGTCAGTTGGCTGTGCTCGTCACCCGCCGTGATCAGCCCGTCGTCGTCCATCGCGATGGGCACCTGTGTCTGCCCGTCGTGGGCGATCGCGTGTGTGCCGGTGCGGTAGGCCTCGGCGATCTTGACGCACGCCTCGGCCAGCCAGCCGTCCCATGCTTCCTGGTCGCCGCTACGTTCGAGGTATTCCAGCGCGCTCTGGATAAACCACATCGATCCGTCGACGGTGTTGTAGTGCGCAAGTGTCGGGTCCGCATCGTCAAAGCGGTTGGGCACCAGCCCGTCTTTGATCGCCTCGGCGAAGGCCTCGAGCGTGTCGCGCGCCTCGTCGAATCGGCCGGTGCAGAGCATCAGTCCCGGCAAGGCGATGAACGTGTCACGGCCCCAGTCGGCGAACCACGGGTAACCGGCGATGATGGTCGACAGCGATTTGTCGCCGACGGTGCGCCTCACGATGAAATCGTCGCTGGCCTGCGCGAGGGCGGTGCTCAGGGCTTTGGCTTGTTTTTCGCCAAGGCGTTGTGGGTCGAGGGCGCCGCTCAGTGCACTGCGGATCGGGGCGAGCCGTTCGCGACGATTGGAGGCGTCACGCACCGGGCCGGCGGGTTGATCCCCCAGCGTTGCGGTGAAGCTCGCGCTCGCGTCGTCGCGTGCGCCCAGGTCGACGGCGAGTTGGCCGGGCACGAACAGGTCCTCGAAGCAGTCCATGCCGCGGTGCGCCTCTGCGAGGTGGTGCACGTTGTACCACCAGTTGTTTTCGGTCTCGGCCACCGCGCCAGGCGCGTGGTAACAAGCGCGCAAGCCGCCACGCGCGACGCGCAGCGTCTGGCCGGTGGCGTCGACAACGAATCGGTTCGTGTATTCGCGTTCGAGCTGGTGAAAGTCGCGGAGGGTGATCATCGGGCGGATGCGCAGGGTCGCCTGCGAGCACACCGCGCCCAGACCGGTCAAGTCGTAGTGCACGGTGCAGGCCGGCTCGCCATCGTGCAGCACCAGTCGGCGGGTAAAGGTCAGGTCGCCCCACTGGTAGGACCACACCGCGTCGAGCCCGCGGTCGAATCGTTTGAGCATTGCGGTACAGTCGGGCGCGATCGTGTGCTCGCCGTTGTCCTCGAACAGGCAGCCGCCGAACTCGAGGAGATGTGTCTTGCCGTCGCGTACGAGTTCGAGCTGCTCGAAGAGTTGGTTGAGGACGACGACCCTGCCAACGGGAGGCTTGGTCGCGGCGACGAGCAGGCCGTGGTACCGCCGGGTGTTGACGCCCAGCGGCGTGCCCATCGCGAAGCCACCGGCGCCCTGAGTCAGCAGCCACTCGCGTTCGAGCAGGTCCGGCGTGTTCTGCTCGGAGTCGTGTAAGACGGTGTGTGTGTTGTCCATGGAAGGGTCGGGCCTGGGGTCGGTAGTTTGTTGTCTATCGGCCTAAAACAAAAGCGGGGCAGACATTTCTGCCCGACCCGCGTAAGCAAATGTTTTCGGGCTTTACTCTTGCGGCTCAGCCGTCACCGGGACCGGAAACTGGGCCCCGTTGGCCTCAAGCCATCGGCCGAGCTTCTTGTTCAGGTCCTCGGCGAGACCAGGTTTTTGCTCGGCCAGGTTCTTCTTCTCACCGAGATCGTTCACAAGGTTGTACAGCTCGCCCGAATTGTCGTCGTACCACCGGATCAGCTTGTAGTCGCCCTGACGGATCGCACTGCCCAAGCGGTTGTTCTTGTGGAACGCGTAGTTGGGGTAGTGGAAGTAGATCGCGTCGCGCTTGAGCGCTGCGGACTGCGTGAGCAGCGGAATCAGGCTTTCGCCATCGACCGGGTGGTCGTCGATCGGCGGTAGGCCCGCCACCTCAATGATTGTCGGCACGCAGTCCATACTGATGATCGGCGTCTCGTTGACCGACCCCGCCTCGATCACACCGGGCCAACGAACCATCATCGGCACGCGGATCCCGCCTTCGTACAGGTGACCTTTGATCGATCGCAGCGGCGCGTTGCTGTACAGGCTGCCGTTGTCGGAGGTGAAAATGACGAGCGTGTCGTCAGACAAACCTGCGTCGTCGAGCGCGTCGAAGAACCGGCCGAGCTCCTGGTCGAAACCCTCGATCATCGCCTGATAGATGACCAAGTTGTCCGGCGCATCGGGCATGCGCTTGCGATACTTCTTGATCAGTTCTTCGGGCGCCTGCATCGGCCAGTGCACCGAGTAGGGCCACCAGTTGATGAAGAACGGCTTGTCGCGGTCCTGCTGAATGTATGCGATCGCCTCGTCGGCTAATCGTGCGGGCAGGTACTCGCCCTCGGGCCCGTCGGGCAGGCGGGGGTTCTTGTATGGCGAGAAGAAGCTCGGCGGTCCGCCGCTGGAGACGCCGCCGATGTTGACCTCAAAGCCCTGGTGCTCGGGATAGAGCGCCTCCTGCTTGATTGATTTGTCGCGGCTGTGGCGGGTGCTGGACAGGTGCCACTTGCCGATGTGTGCGGTGTTGTAGCCCGTGTCGCGAAGGCGCTGGGCGAGGGTCGTGTGGGACAGCGCGAGGTTGTAGACCATCGGCGCCTCGGCAAGGGACTTGCCTTTAGGCACAAAGCCCGGCGGGTGGCCGGCCGCGTGGTTGGTCAACTGCACCCGTGCGGGCGACATGCCGGTCATCATCGCGGCACGTGTTGGCGAACACACCGGCGAGGCGGCGTAGGCATCGGTGAAGAACATCCCCTGCTTGGCGAATTGGTCGAGGACGGGCGTGTCCACGATCGTGTTGCCGTAGCAGGCGAGGTCCGCCCAGCCCATGTCGTCGACCATGATGACGACGATGTTTGGCGGGGTGTTTCTGCCAGGCGCTAACGGCTCGGTGACCGCGCAGCCCTGAAAACAAAACAGGGCCAGTGCAACACAGAACCATCGCAACAATGATGGCTTTTTCATCAACATGGATTAGTCGACCGTCGTGAACGGCGAGGCGGGCAGGCCTTCCTTGTTGTAGAAGTTCACCTCGGGGTCCGAGTCGTAGGCGTAGCGGACCGCGGTCGGCTTCTTCACAGCATCGCTGGAGAGGACGACCTTGTCGCCCTCGATCACCGCCTTGGCCCAGTGCCAGGCACCGGCTTCGTCGCGGATCGAGAACGCCAGCAGCTCGTTGCCCTCGCCCGGCTGGACCGGGTCCATGCGGTGGTCGCCGCCCTTGGTGCCGGTCATCAGCCCGCCGCCGACGTGGTCGAAGCTGACGATGACCTTGCTGCCTTTGACTTCATGGGACTTGTACATCGGTCCGGAGTACACGATCGACTTGCCGTAGTCCTTGGCCAGTGCCCAGAGGGCGAGGCGTTTGCCGACGTCCTGCTTGTTCTTGGGGTGGATGTCTTTGGCGTCGCCGATGTCCATGATGACTGCCATGCCGGTCTTGGGCAGGGCGAGGGCGCGGCGTTGGCCTTCACGGACCGGTCCCCAGCCGCCGCCTTCGGGCTTGCCGCCGTGGCCTCGGCCGAAGTCCGCGAGTTGGACCCAGTAGAAGGACAAGTCTTCGTTGTCAAAGACCTCTCGCCAGCCCTTGACCAGGCCGTGCTTGAGGTGTTCGTAGCGCAGGCCGTCGCCGGCGTTGGACTCGCCCTGGTACCAGATCGCGCCGCGGACACTCAGGGGCGTGAGCCCGGCAACCATGCCGTTGTAGATCTGCGTCGCGCCCCCGGGGTACTTCGGGGTCTCCTGATTCAATGCGTCCACGATGCTCTTGAGTTCGGGCACCTGCTCAAAGCCGACGGGCGGGGTCCAGGGCTCGATCCGCGTCCCGCCCCAGTTAGTCCCGACCAGGCCGATGGGCACATCGAGTTCTTTCGAGAGCTCGCGGCCGAAGTAGTAACCGACGGCGCTAAAACCCTTTGCGGTTTCCGGCGAGCAGGGTGTCCATGTCGCTTCCTGCGCGTCCTTCTGTGGCTCGTTCTGCTTCACGTGCTTGGGCACATTGAATAGGCGAATCTTCGGGTGCTTGGCGTTGGCGATCTCTTCGTTCGGGTTGGCGCTGCGTGCGATCGACCACTCCATATTCGACTGGCCCGAGCAGATCCAGACCTCGCCGACGAGGATGTCGTCGAACTCGATTTTTTCATCGCCGCTCACGACCTGGAGTTGCAGGGTCTTGCCTTCGGCCTTGCGAGCGGGCAACGCGGTGAACCACTTGCCGTCTTCGCCTGCTTTGACGGAGGATGCTGATGCATTCTTGAGGTCGCTTAGACCGACGACCACCGTCGCGCCCGGCTCGGCCCAGCCCCAGACACGGATGGGCATGTCCTGCTGCAGCACCATGTGGCTCGAGAAGACATTGGCGACCTTCAGCTCCGCTTGCGCGAGCGGCGCAAGGAGCAGAAGCAAGAGGGCGAACAGGGCGGTCAGTCGTTTCATCACAGGCTCCGTGTATTCGTTTGGGGTCGAATTAGCGACGATTATTAGTCGTTCAAGTTACCACAATCCGAAATCAGGCAGCTGAATAGTCCATTCCTACAGCGTATTTGTACGCAAGGGCGTGGTTCGTCGGTGAGTTAAGCGGATCCAGCTCTTCTTGTGTCTGAGCTGAGAATCACAAACCCGCATTCGGGGCAGGTAATCGAGCTGGTCGGCAGGTTCTTTAAGGGGTAGTTACACCTCAGGCAGTATCCCGAGGTGTCGGCGTTGAGGTAGCTGAGGATGAACCGCAGGGTGATATGCAAGCCCGCCAGGCCCGCGATTAAAACAAAGACGAATCCGAAGCAATAGCTCGACAAGAGCAGGCCATTGAAATCATGAGGCCCAGGGTCGCCTCGGAAAAACAGGATCAAGTTCGCGATCGCGACGGGTAAAACAAAGGCGATCGCCATTGCGACGAGCGTGCCGCCGACATATAGCGCGCAACGCAATAGAAACTGTTGCTTGGTAAGCATGAATTGAGAAGATACCCGAAACCTATCTCAGCTCTGAAACAATTGTGCATCCTCACGCAGGAGGATATTGCAGCTCTCCGATTCTTCGTCGAAGGCGATGACGGCCTTGCCCTGCTCGAGGAGCTTGATGACCTGCTCGATCGAACGCGGGGCGTCGGAGATGTCCGTGCCGTTGCGCGTGACGAACTCTTCGATGAGCCCGTTGAGGGTGTCGGGGCTGAGCTGTTGGTGGGGGATGCGGATGGGCATATAAATCACTGCTTCCATGGCGGCCGAGAGAGGGACGCGGGAAGAGGTCTTATGTTAACAAACCCCGCGCGGGGTTCGCACGGGGTTTGCTTTGTGAACACTATGAGCGGCGTGAGCGCCCTTGGCGAGCCGCTAAGCCATTGCTGGCGATGGGCTTGGCCGCTTGTGGATTGCCTGTTGAAGGCGTTGCTTACGGGGCGACGACCAGATCGTCGGCCTCGAGTTGCAGATCTTCGGCGCGGGTGTAGACCGTGTCCTGGACGACCGCCTGGATCGTGCCGGTGCTTGAGTCGTACTGCCAGGCGGCGCTGTTGTCGGCGGCGACGACGTTCGAGTCCATGAAGGCGTTGAACGGCGGCTTCTGGAAGTACGGGCCGTAGTCCGTGCCGGCGGTGTCGCCGTCGATGTCGGTCGAGTTGATCAGCGCCTGCCACTGGCTGGTGATCATCTGGGCGTCGGTTGGGAACGCGCCATTGTGGTCGGTTTTGTAGAGGGTCAGTGCCTTCTTGATCGTCTGGACCTGCGACGATACCGCGCTGGACTTGGCGGTCTCGTTCGCGTTGGAGAACGTCGGGATCACCATCGCGGCGAGGATCGCCAACAGGGTGATGACGATCATCAGCTCGATCAGGGTGATTCCGCGTTGAGTCAGGTTTGAATACTTCATGGTTTGCCTCATAAGGTTGTTACATTGGTTGCCCCCATAACGGCGATTGATCTTGTCTCTTAGAAGGAGAGGTCCCCGTCTTCGTCGTCGAAGGGGTCGGCCTCTTTCTCATAGCCGTCCCATTCCGAGGGCGGCAGGTAGGTCTCGTCGTTCGGGCCCTCGTCGAAGCCGGGCATTGCGCGGTGGTGGACGCGGATGATCCGGCTCAGCAACTCGCCCATCTGGTCGGCGATAGAGGACATGGCGTCGATGGCTGGCTCGGTGAAGGGCTGGTCGTTGTCGCGGAAGAGGGTGATCACCGCGAGCGCTTCGTCGTCGTGGTTGACCGGCAGGGCGAGCAGGTCGCAGTCGGCCAGGTAGTTCCAGTCGTCGCCGAGCATGTCGCTGAGCGATTGGTTGTCGGTGACGTGCATCATCTCTTCTCCGTGCTGGGCCACCCGCGGCGCGAGCACGTCGGCGAGGTGTTCGAGCAGCATGTCGGCCGACTCTTTGGTGCAGTCGTAATTGACGTAGCCGCCCAGCGAGAACTCGTCGGCGGACGAGGGCAGGAACACCGCGGCGTTACACGGGCCAGCCTGCTGGATGATGTATTCGAGGGTCTTGCGGAGGACCGCTTCGAGGTCGAGCTCTTCGCCGATCGCCTGGCTGTAGCCTGCGGTCTGTGTGACGTTCTGGACCTGAACGGCCAGCTCCTGGTACGCGGTGACCAGGTCGTTGCACAGAACATCAACCTGATCGGTGACCTCGGCTCGGGCGTCGTCGAGCTTTCGGCAGAGGCGCTTGAGCTTGCGGATACGGCTTGAGCGGGCGCGCTCGGTCCACTGCCGGTCGAGGGCGGCGGTGATGCGCTGTGTCGCGCCGTCCACCCACTCGGGATCAGGGTTGACCGCTGCCTGTTTGATGATGATGTCTAGCGCGCCGACCTGCATCGCCTGTTGGGCGAGCGTGAAGTTCGGTTCGTTGACGAGCATGACCGCGGCGGTCGCGGCGTCTTTGGAACGGAGGTCCTTGGCCAGTTCGACCCCGCTGCCGTCGCCGGTCTGCGGGAGGACGACCAGGTCGATCTTGCCCGCGTCCTTGAGCAACTCGCGGGCCTCTTTGATGGTCGAGGCGTAGACGACGTCGACCTTGCCGTGCTTGGCCTTGCTCTGCTGTAAAGCGGGGCGCAGGGCGGGGCTCGGGTCGATCAGCAGGACGCGTCGGGTGCGTTGCTTGCTCGGTTTCGTTGGCTTGGCGGGCTTCTCCACGCCACCAGCCGCAGTGCTCTCAAACGAATCAGACACAGAGGTCTCCTCTCTCTTCTCATGTCCGGTCTCCGCCGGACGTGGTCTCCCCAGCAACATCGGGCGGTCCTTCAGGCAAATCGAGCCTGTGGGCGCACAATCACGTGGTTGGGTGGTGGTGTGTAGCGGCTGCGCTGGCTGCCGGGTTATGGGCGGGCCGAAGTGTTAAGCCGTGCCGGTTGTATCGGCCGTGATCGCGCGCAGCGGCAGGGTCAGCATCGCGGTCGTGCCTTCGCCGGGCAGAGACCGCAGGTCGATCCGCCCGCCGTGTGCGATCACGAGTTGCTGGGCGCGGGCCAGGCCCATGCCGACTTGTCGGCCCGCGGGCTTGGCGCTGAAGAAGGGATCGAACGCGTGGCTGAGTGTCCGACCATCCATACCGTCGCCGTCGTCGACGACCTCGATCACGACCGATTCGCTGGGCGCGTCGCAGTAGCCGGACAGGTGCACCGCGCTGGTCGGATTGGACTGCACCGCGTTGAGCAGCAGCTCGGTGATTGCCCGTGCGATCATCTGCGGGTCGCAGTGGACAGCGGGGAGGCTGCCCTTAACGCCAAGGGTGATCTCAGACGACCGGTCGCGCTTCGAGCGCGCCTTGCGCGCGGTGCGCACCACCTCGTCCAATAAGCCCAGCAGCTCGATGGGCTGGCTCTCGGGCTTGGGCGGCGAGGCGAACATGTGCAAAGCCGTGATGAGATCGCTGAGGCGGTGCGATTCCTGGAAGATGAGCTGGGCGGCCTTCTGCTCGCGCGTGCCCTGGTTCAGCGACATTGACAGCAATTGTGACCGCCCGGAGATCACTGCGAGCGGATTGTTCATCTCGTGCGCCGCGCCAGCCGCCATCTCACCCAAGCGTGCCATGGATTCTTTCTTCATCAGCGCGTCCTGCGCATTGGCCAACTCGCTGTTGGATTCGCGCAGCGCTTCGCCCAGGCGTCGGGCGCCTTCGTGCTGTGCCGCGGCCGCGATCGATCCGCCCCAGGTTACGAGTAGCGGGTGCAGGACCTGCCAGGCCGGGAGCTGTTGCCGATCGTGGATGAGCAGGGCGGCGGTGCCCCAGCCCGAGCTCAGCGGCAGCAGCCGGACCTCACGCAGGTCGTCCGCGCCGACGAGGTAGTCGCTGATCCAGGGCAGCAGGCCCATGAGATTCATGCTCGCCGGCTCGTGCGCATCCATCTCCGAGAGGATCGGGGCGCTGGGCGCCGCATCGATCGCTTGGTAATTCGTGTTCCCGCCATCGTTCGCGTGCTGACCGATCAGCCATTCTTCGCGGCGCTCGGGGGTCATGCTCGGGTAAAGCACCGCGTAGTAGCCTTCGCCGAAGAGCGAGCGGGCAGAGGCCATCACCGCGTCGAGCACGTCTTCGACCGTGCGCCCCGGCGTGGTCTGGCTGTGGAACGATCCGATCTCTTCGAGCACGCGTCCCTGGGCGGCGGCCTGCCGGCTGCTGACGTCCAGCTGTTGGTTCAACCGGCCAAGGGTTTCGTTCGCCTGCTGGATCGAACGCATCAGCAGCTCTTGCGAGGGCGACTCGTTCAATCCCATCAATCGCCCACGGCGTTCCAGCTCTTCGTAGAGCAGACTCGTCGCCGACTCGACCGCCTTGTGCGACAGGCCCAGCCGTTCGATGAGCACGTCGGTATCCGTGATCTGGCCGTGGTTGCCGGAGAACCCCAGCATCAATCGTCGGACGATCGCGTCACTGAGCGCGACCAGGCCGATCATGCGGCGGTGCGGCAGGTTGGGCAGCGCTTCGTACGGGCTCGCGTGCAGCCAGATGCTGTCCTGGATGACGTGGGGCAGCCCCCATTGCTCGGCTAAACGTTTGCCCGCGGTGTGGTGATCGACGCCGACGATGCCGCGTTCGACCTCCGCGATCGTGCTACGTTTGTTCTTACAGATCTCGACGACCCGGGCGTAGCTGCGGGGCAGGACCTGGTCCAGCGCAAGCTTGCCGATGTCGTGCAGCAGGCCACAGACGAACGCTTCGTCCGGGCTCAGGTCCGATTGGCCGGGGTGCGCCTTTGCGATGAGCTCGGCGAGGATGCCGACGGCCAGTGCGTGGGTCCACAGTCCCGCGCGGTCAAAGGGTTCGGGTTCGTTTTCATTCCCGGGCAGGCGTGAAACGGCTTCGCCTTCATCGCCTGTGCCAAAGATTTCCAGCACTTTCAGCGATAGCACGGCGTTGCGGATCGTGCTGAAGCCCAGCAGCTTGACCGCGTGCTCGATGGTGATCACATCACTGCGTACGCCCTTGTCCGCGGCCCGGCACTGGGAGATGATTTTTGCGGTCAACGCCGGGTCCGACGCGACCAGGTCCACGACCTCTTGCGTGTCGGCCGAGTCGTCCGCGGTCAGTTGCAACAGCCGTGCAGCCACCGACGGCAGGGTTGGCAGCGCGTCCAGTTGTCGGAGGATCAGTTCGATCCTGCGCGGCTTGGGCACTTCCGAGGCGACCATAGCGTTCGTTCCAATTCAACAGCGGTTCGATGCGTCCCGGCCCGCGACGGGTGACTTAAGCCTCAACCAGCGACATGACACGTGACATCAACTCATCCAGATCGAACGGCTTCTTGAGGAAGTCGTCGGCACCGCTGCTTAAGAGGTCGTCGATCTCTTCGCGGTTGACCACGCCCGAGACGATGAGGATCTTCATTGCTTCGAGCTTGGGGTTCTCGCGAACCGTCTTGCAGACGACGTTGCCGTTCACGTCCGGCAGCATGTAGTCGAGGATCATCAGGTCCGGCTTGAACTCGGTGGTGACGATGCCCGCGTCGTAGCCGGTCTGCGCGGTGCGCACTTCAAAGCGATCGTCGGTGCCGAGCACGTCTTTAAAGAGATCAACAATCTGCGGGTCGTCGTCGACGACCAGAACCTTCTTCTTGCCGTGCCCGAACTCGTCGGTGGGGATCTCGTTGGCCTTCATGAACCGGATCAGTTCTTCGCGCGGGATGCGTCGGAAGCGCGACCCGGGCACACGGAAGCCCTTGAGTCGTCCCGCGTCGAAGCAGCGGATGATCGTCTGCTGGGAGACCTTGCAGACCTCTGCCGCTTCGCCGGTCGTGAAGACCTGCTTGTCGTGCAGCGGCTCACCGTTCTTTTGCTTGCCGTTTTTGGTTCCGTTGGTTCCGTTGTTGCCGCTCATGGCTGGCCCCTCTGATCGTTTGGCCGGGCTAGGGTTGGGAGCCGCCACGCAACAACACGCATCCATGCGTCGGCGGCCCGGGTTTGCCCAGGTTGTCTAACTTCACATCGGGGCGATTGAGGCGCGACTTAATACCGGTCGTGCGGGTTGGGGGTATTTGGTGAGATGGGGTGCCGGCCCTAGCGATTAAGGGCGGTGCCTAATGTTGTATTTCCTGTTCTTTAAATACTTTACGGCATTGTAGATGCAGTTTTTGGGCCATATTCTGTGTCCTCACATCGATTATCTGTATCTCATATGAGGAGCTTAAAAGAGATGAAAACCACGACCCCGGGCTTCAAGAAGCTCGCGTTTTCTGTGTCCGCGCTGCTGGCCATACCGGCGGGCTCAGCGATGGCCGAATCGGTCACCGCGATCGATACGACCGTCACCGAAAATTACAACGAAGCGCGCGTCTCACCCCAGGACCCAACCTTCCGCCTCGACCAACTCACCGAGATTGATGTCCCTCGTTTCGACAGTTCACTGGGCGTCCTCCGGCAGGTCATCAACGAGACCAAGATCATCTACCAGAACGTCGGCGATGTCGCGGTGACGGCCTACGGCCTGCCCACCCACAATGCGAACTACAACATTGATATGCGCCACCGCGCACGCACCGCCGCGGCACACCTCGGAGAATTTGCCAGCTACGTCAGCCTGACGACGCTGCTGCAGACGGGCGTCCAGACCCTTTCGCCCAACGAGAACCGTACGCACAACTACAACTACAATCTGCCCAACCCCCTGACGTCTCCCATTAAGGTTGCGGATGCGGATCGTATCCCCAGCATCTTTGATACCGCGTCACTCAACACCTTTACAACCAACCACTCCACCGATGATTGGGGCTATCAACTGCTCTACAACCCTGGCGGAGTCGGCTCCTACACCTCCACCATGGAGTTCAGCCTCGATGTTCAGTACCAGAAGCACGTCCTGGTGAAGTATGTCTTCGACCGTGTCGGCAGCGCTAATATCAGCTTCGGTGCCGGCGATGACCTCGCGGACTCCAACCCCTCGATCGTCACCAGTTCGGCCGCCAATGCGACGCGTGCATCGATCGTTGATTCCGAAACGCTCGGTGCCGGCACGTCCGTCGCTCTCAATATGACCGAGCAGGGCAGCGTGAGTGGCGCACTTGCCGCGGGCGACGGGTTCGGCAACCTGACCAGCGATGTACTCTCAGTCACCGGTCTGGACGGCACGCTTCACGTCATCGAGATGACCTATGACGATTCGAGCTTCGATGACTTCTTTGATGAACTCGACAACGCTGCACTTAACTGGTTCGACGCCGATGCGGGCATTTGGCGGAACGCGGTGCTGGGCAACTCCGACGCCGCTGGACTGGACCTGAACGACCAGGCCGCGGTGGATGCGTTCCTTGATGCGCGTCGCAAGGACGTCTCCTATCAGACCTACGCTTTCAATCAAGGCGCAGCGGGCCTACAGCTCGGCGACTTCGGCGTGAGTTGGTCGACCGACACCGTCTGGGCGGTCATCGATCATAACTCCGCGTTCGCCGCCAGTAACAATCCAGTCCCCGAGCCGACCTCTCTGGCCCCCCTCGCGCTGGGTGGGTTCCTGCTTATGCGTCGTCGGCGGTGAGGTTCGACTCTAGTTTTGCTGCGGTTCTTTGTTGCCGGATGTGCTGGATCGACTTGACCAGCACTGCGATGAAGACGACTCCGAGCAGAATTAGCAGCAGCAACTCCGGACCTCTTAACGCAAAGACCATGTCCGCCGCTTCACCAAGAACTGACTGATTGATTTCCGGCGGGTCGTCGTAATACTTCTTTTTGAATTCGACATCGACATCTTTGCCCGCAGCGACCCATGCCTTTTCATCTGCAATGATCGGCGCGAAGTAGGCATCACCTTCGGGGATTTCTTGTTTTAGATCTGCTTCGATTTCTGCCAGGCTTACGCCTTGCTGCATACACAGTGCACGTTCGGCTTTGGCGCGATATGCCTCGGCCACATCAGAGTTGTCTACTTCATAGGATGCTTTTAGGTAGGCGCGTGCCGCGAGACGCTGTAAGCCACTTTCGCCAACAAAGCGTTGACTTAATAAATCACCATAAATTTTCAAGAAGTACAGGCGAGTCGTAATTACCAAAACGCATCATACCGAGCACGTCTTCAATTGCGCGTTTGAGCTCGGCATTGCGATCTTCATACTCAGCTTTTTCCAAAACAAAATCAGAAAACGCTGTCTGATGGTGGTATCGCTCAAGCGGTAACTGATGGCCGGTTGCGCGCTGCTGGATCACATACTCCACCAGCAGCTTCTGATACACCTCCCGGCCGAAGTGGGCATCCGGGTTGATCTCGATGGCGCTGCCGATGTACTGGACGCCTTGTTCTAATTCGCCGTTGTGGATGTAGAACGTGCCGAGGTTCGCGTGCGTCTCGTACAGGCCTTCGCTGGGGAACCGCTCGATCTTGTCGAGCATGGTCTGGATGGCTTGTTCGTGTTCGCCGAGCTTGTCGTAGGACGCGCCCAGGTCGTTGTAGTCGGCGGGTGTGCGTTTGTTTTCAGGGATCGCGAGGACCTGGTCGCGCCGCCACTCGTAGTAGGCGGGCGAGTGCCGGGGGAAGTAGCCGGCGATGAGCTCGCTGACTTCGGGGAATTGGGCCTGCTCCATCGCGAGCGTGTCGCGGTCCCAGATGCAGGCGTGTGCGGGCAGGGCGGCGAGCAGGACGAACAGACACAGGGCGATCGCGAGTCATGGCTTCATCGCCCGAGTATAAACCTCGATCAATGGAGCGCATCGGGTTTTCCGGTCGGATTACCGCTCCTGCGAAACGGCCGGCTCAAGCGCGGTGGGCGGTGTCTGTGCGATGCGATCCAAGGTGCGTTTGGCGGCCCAGCTCATGACGATTAGCGCCGCGAGCGTGGCCGCGATCCCCAGGCCCCACAGCCAGGGCGAGCCGGCGACCGCGCTGTCGCGGTTGAGTTGCTCGAGTCCCGCGCCGAGCATCACCACCGCGGCCGCGCGCGGGGCAAGCCCGATCAGCGTGCCAGCCATGAAGGGGAGCATGGGCACGTTAAAGACCGCGGCGAGCACATTCGTCGAGCCGTAGGGCACGACCGGCGATAAACGCAGCAGCCCGATCAGCACGAACGCGCGCGGTTGCGAGGATCGCGTGATCGCTTCGCACACCGCCGCGCCACGCGGGTTGCGCGCGATGGCTTGCAGCATGCCCGGCCCGGCGAGCAATCTTCCGATCACGTAGCCCAATGGCGAACCAAGCGTCGCGCCCGCGAGCGCTACCGCCAAGCCAGCCGGCAGCCCGAACGCCCAGCCGCACAGCAGTGACAGCACGTGTGTTGGTAGCAGCGCGAGCCCGCACGCCAAGGCCCCGCCGATCAGCATCAGCGCGCCGATACTCAATCCGCCCTCACGCAAGACGTCCGCATAGCGATACGCGAGCGCGAGCGCAGCAATTCCGCCAAGCGCCTGGCCGACGGCCGCGAAGAAGACGACGCCTGATGGGCGGGCGATCTGTTTGAGTGTGGCAACGCGCGACATCGCACAAGTTTAGGCGCGCGTGGCGAGCGGTGCTGCTGTGGGATTTGGTTTCAACCAGAGGCGCGTGGCGATTAGATCAGTCCGCGTCTTTGAGCCGGAAGTTGTAGGTCGAGTGGCGGGCGAAAACTTCCACGGTGTATGTTCCGGACTCGAGACTGAAGGAGCCGGTTGTTTCTTTGTAGTCGCCGTTGATCTGGATGCGCAGTTCGTTGATCTCGCGCCGGCCACCCTGCGGGGACTTGGTGAAGAAACGGATGCGTAGTCGGGAACCGCCTCGGTCGGCCGAGTTGCTGACCGTCGCTTCGAGTTTTTGTTTGCCATCCCCCCGGACGGTGAACGAGTACCGGAATGTCCGCTGGCGATCGACCGAGCCGCCGGACTGCACGTGCGTCTTCGCGGCGACATCACTGGCCATCAGGCCCAACAACAGGACAAAGGCCAATAGGTAGAAAGGATGACGCATCACGGGAGCTCCGTCGCGGTTCGAGTGGAAATTTGCCGAAATGTTGTCTGCAAAATGCAGGCAGACGAACCCCTAGAAATGTACGGCTAGTTTACACCAGAACCGCCTGAATTCAAGACAAGACCAACGAAAACCGCCCCCAGTGCTTGCACAGAGGGGGCGGTGAGTTGATGGGTTGGGGCTTTATTCAGGTCGCTAAGCCGACCTTAGGCGGGGCGAAGCCGTCGCGGTAGTTGCGGCGGACGATCTTGTCTGTCGCTTCCTGGCTGTTGGAGAACACGAGCTTCTTGCGGTCCCAGAGCAGCTCCTTGCCGGGGAACATCGCGGCCTTGCCGGGCAGGATCGCGCCCTCGGTGATGCGGATGCCCACGTCCCAAGGCGTCCAAACCTTTAGGTGGTCCTTCACACCCAGCGCCTGGTCGACCCAGGAGTTCCAGTGGTCTGCCGGGCCGGGGTCCATGTTGGCGCCGAGCTCTTTCGGGTCGACCTTCTTGCCCTTGACCCAGATCTCCAGGTTTCCACCGGCGGAGAGCAGCAGGGTGCCGCCCTCGCAGATGACGGAGGTCGAGTTCTTGTCGACCTTGCCGTCGGGCTTATCGATACCGATCGCGCGCAGGCTCGGGGTGATGCCCACGTCGTTGTAGTGGACCGGGAAGATGCCGCGCTTAAAGCGGGGCGAGTTGACCTCGTAGGTCAGGGTCGACTGGCAGTAGGTGCTGTGCAGGAAGTCGGGCTTGCGGGGGCAGTTGTTTTGGACTGCGACCGGTGAGGTCAGCTCGGGGTAGGCGTACATGATGATGTCCAGGAGGTGCACGCCCCAGTCGCCGCACCCGCCGGTCCCGAATTCCCACCAGCGCCGCCAGCGCCCCGGCGCGATGCCGTTGCGGTAGGGCTGCTTCTTCGCCGGGCCCAGCCAGAGGTCCCAGTCCAGGTGCTCGGGCGCGGTTGCTTCATCGGGAAGCGGTTCGCCGGTGTGCGTCCCCTGTCGCGTGCCGGTCCAGACCCATGCCTCGATCGCCTGGCCCAGCAGGTCGCGCTCGAGGATGTCCACCGCGATGCGTCGGCCCGCGGCGTTCATCCGCTGGTTGCCGGTCTGCGTCGCCAGGTGCGGCTTGGCCTTGATCGCGTTGTCGAGCATGACTAGTTCTTCGAGCTGTTGGACCAAGGGCTTCTGGCCGTAGACGTGCTTGTCGTTCTTCAGCGCGAGCAGCATCGGGGCCGCGTGCGTGTGGTCGGGGGTGCAGACGTTGACCGCGTCGAACTTGTCCAGGTGATCGGCGAAGGCGACGCGATAATCCTTCTCAACGAACGCGTCGGGGAACTGGCCGCCGATCTTCTTGCGCGTGTTGGCATCGACATCAACGAAGCCGGTGAACTTCACCTTGGGGTGCCGCACGAGTCGGCCGCGGTCCATGCCGGCGATGCCGCCCGCGCCGACCTGCAGGATACGGAGCTCTTTTGCCCCCGCGGTGGGGTTGTTGGCCAGGGCTGCGCTCGAAAGCGTGGGCAGCGCCGCGGCGCCCACGAGGGCGGCGGTGGTCTTTACAAAATCACGTCTGTTGAGGTCTTGCATGAGAGGCTCCGATGGGTTGGTTATTCATACGATGAAGTGTGCAGCGGGCATGTTACAACACTTACTCGACTTAATTACTTAAATCCACGCGCGATGAAAAACCCGCCGTAGGGCGGGTGATTTCGTGTGCATTTCGGGGTAGGGGGACGCGATCAATCTTTCTTGGGCCGGACGTGCTGCATGTATTCGCGGATCAGGGCCCACTCCTGGCCGTTGCCCTCGTTGACCCACTGCTCGATTTTGGATTCGTGCTGTTTGCGGCGCTCGGCCCGTTCTTCCTCGGTGGGCTCGGGCCGATCGCCACGGTCGCCGCCGTTCTCACTGCCCTGACCCCCTCGCCCGCCTTCACCGCCGCGCGGTCCCCCCGGTCCGCCGCGCTTGCCGAACTGCTGCATCTTCTCGCGGTCTTGCGCGATCATCTGCGCCCGCGTCGCCGCGTCGGCTAATGCGAACTGCTTAGCCCGGTCGACCATAATCTGCTTGAACATGTCCCGCATCGCGTCGCGCGACGCATCGCTGCTTTGCATCACCTCGCGGCGCTGCTCATGGTCGCTGTTCCGCATCAATTCGCTGACGCGCTGCACGTACGGCCTGCGCTGCTCGGGCGACAGGTTCGCGTAGGCCCTTGACTCCAACAACGCCGGCACATCCTCCATCGTCTCGGGCATCGTCGGCTGACCCGTCGGCCAGTACGTGTACGCCAGCCCCGCGCCGAGCACGACCGCCGCGACGATCGCCAGCGCGATGACTTTTGGGTGTTCTTTCAGGTTGCTGCTCATGATTAAAACTCCAGCTTCCCGACGTGGCCGTCGGCAAAGAGGATGTTGCGCCCGATGTGTCGCATCGGCACGTCGATCGTCGAGCCATCGGTCAGCAAAAACTCGGCGTTGTCGAAATCACGCAGCACCGTCAGTTTGCTTGCGTCGACGTTCATACGCTTGAGCATGCCGCGCTCCAGGACGTCTTGCAGTGACTTGCCGCCGAGGGTGAACTGGTACTCGTAGCTGATGCCCGAGAGGTTGTAGACCTGGTCGTCGTCCGGGCACTTGTAGATGCGCGCCTCTTCGCCCTGATTCTCGATGTAGCCGTCCAGTGCCGCCATCAGTGGCGGGTGTGGCGAGGAGGAGACGAAGGGCTCGGGCATGTACCGGGCGACCGGGTAGGTCTCCTTGTGCTCGATCGAGTAGGACTCGATGACCAGCCCGAGCTGGCGGAGCGCGGAGCTGCAGGTGATCTTCTCTGCGGCGCTGCGAGCGGCGGCGAGGGCCGGCATGAGGATGCCGATGAGCAGGCCGATGATTGAGACGACCACGAGCAGTTCGATGAGCGTGAAGCCGGCGGGGCGGGTGTGACGCGAATGCGCAGTGGATAGGGTCGGTTTCATGCGGGTCCAACGCGTTAGGGTGCGGCGTATTGCATCCAGATACCGTACGTCATGTGATCGGTTGCGGCGAGTTTCAGAGAACCCTGATCGCCCGGCCCGTGCCCTTGTGCGGGTGGTCCGCCGTCCCGCAGCAACATGCCATGCGATAAGCTGGTTGATCCCATTGTCTTAAGGATTGTCCCCATGCCCAAAACACGCCTCGGCCGACTGACGGCTGTTGTCATTGCCCTGATGTCCATGCTGGTCTTGGCCGGTCCCGTGTCGGCCGACCCGGTCATCAACGAGCGGGAGAACTTCAAGCTTGGCGAGAATAACGCCTTCCTGCTCGTGCCGGATGAGGCGGCGAAGACCAAGCTCGGCAAGCCCTGGGTCTGGTACGCGCCAACGCTGGGCAAGCGCCACCCCAACCGGACCGAGGGCTGGATGTTCGAACGGTTTCACGCCAAGGGCATCGCGATCGCGGGCGTCGACGTCGGCGAATCGTATGGCAACCCCGAAGGCCGGGCCGTGTATCAGAAGCTCTACGAGCAAATGGTCAAGCGCGGCTACAGCACCAAGCCGGTGTTATTGGGGCGGAGCCGCGGGGGCTTGATGCTCTACAACTGGGCTGCCGAACACGCCGATTGTGTCGGCGGCATCGCGGGGATCTACACGGTCGGCAACCTCGCGAGTTGGCCGGGGTTGCAGCATGCTGCGCCCGCCTACGAGATGACCGCCGACGAACTCAAAGAAAACCTTACCAAGCACAACCCCGTCGATCGCCTCGCGCCGCTGGCCAAGTCCAAGGTTCCGATCTTTCACCTTCACGGCGACAACGACAAGGTCGTCCCGCTCGAAGCCAACGCGGGCCTGCTCGTCGAACGCTACAAAAAACTCGATGGCCCCGCGACACTCGAAATCATCAAGGGCGGCGGGCACGACATGGAACGCCATTGGTTCGAGTCGCAGACGCTGACGGATTTCGTGATCGAAAAGGCGCTGCGCAACGAGTGATCGCAGCGCCCGGTCAGCCCTGCGCCTCATGGTGCGCTGAGAGCGCAGAAAAATCCCGCCTAACGTCGGCGGGCTCTTGAGATGAACGGGTGCGGTTATTTAATCGCGACGTCGGCGAGCGACTTGTGCTGAGCTTCGTCGAAGCATCAGAAGGCCGCCGAGGCCCATGAGCGCGAGCGAGGTCGGCTCTGGGACCGCGATGAGCACGTCTGACGACTCCGCGCCGAAGCGGATCTCATCAACCCCGACTGGCAGGTTGTCGGCCTTGTTGGCGAACGAGATGCGGTCGAAGTTGGTCTGGTTGAGGTTTCTCGTTTTGGTCGAGACAACCGAGCCGAGGTTCAGGTTGGTGTCCGGGGCATAGAGGTTGATGGTGTCATCGCCTCCGCCTGAGCCCCAGATGATTTCGCCAACGATCAGGAAGACCTGGCCGTAGTCCGCGGGGTTGGCTAGTGGCAAGCCGGCTAAACGTTCAGCGCCGGTGCCATCTGAAGCATCCCAACTCGTAGCGCGAATCTGACCATTTTTGACAGACAGCCCCAGGCCCTGGCCACCATCGCCACCATCACCCATCGGGATGTTGTTGGACCCGCCTAGGCCGTTCGTGCCGATCGAGAAGCCGAAGTCCATGTTGCCGCTGACGACCGGCTGAGTAAGGATCAGGACACTGAACCAAAGGGTCTCGCCGTCATCCATCAAGGTGGTGCTGCTGAGCGTCGAGCCGATGTCGGCCTGGTTGCCCGTGCGGCCGGAGTTGATCTGTGCTTTATTGCCTTGTGTCGCCAGCGTGCCGTAGGAGTAGCTGCCCGCCAGCACGGACCAGCCACCGGACCAGTTGCCGGTCAGGCCCAAGCCGGTCGCGTTGCCGTTGAGAGACGGATCGGGATCGTCAAACGGCTCATAGATCAGCGGTGCCGCCTGCGCCGAACCGGCCATCATGCCCGCTGCAGCAAACGCTGAAGCCGCCAGAGTCTGGAGGGGTTTTAGTCGTTTCATCAGATTCTCCTTACAAGGTTGATCAGCTTGATATGAGTCAGCCAGCACCCGATAGCACTAGCTATTTTCCAGTAACCAATTAAAGGTACGCACTGCAGGGAATAGGGGCAATAGCCCTTTGTGGGTATTGTTTAAGAAATAACTACTAATGTGTAAGCGATTGCCGCCTTACTCGGGACTTGTTGCTAGAGCTTCCGGGTACTTCTCTGCCAGGCGCTGCCAGTAGTCCGCCCACATCTTGTCGAAGAAGTCCAGGCCCGCGTCGCGGATGTTTGGCGGGGTGTCGACTTCTGGCGCGCTTGCCGGGTCGTAGTCTTTGAGATGCCCCTCGCCGACGCGTAAGCGTGGCGAGACAAACCGCCAGTCGCCGTCGCCGAGCACGTCCTTGCACAGCGCCGCGCCCACCGGGTCGTAGGCCTTGAGCTGCTTTCGGGTGTGGATGTGGTTGTGGTCGTGGTCCATGGTGCGGTTGGTGTCGTACCAGGCCTGGAAGATCTCCGCGAAGTACTCCGCGCGGTTCTTGATCGCGTAGCAGTCCTTGGTCCCGCCGAAGTGGATCAGCACCTTGTCGTCCTTGTCGACCATGATGTAGGGCGTCGTGGGCTTGCCGTTGACGGTGATGTCCCCGCCTTCGAGGCAGGCGTAGAGAAGCTTTCGAGATTGCTCGGGGAAGGCCTTGGCCAGCTCATCGAGCAGGCGCACCGGCTTGTCGCTATCAACCCGGCGAAAGCGCTGGCAGGCGTATCCGTCGTTGTAGAGCCCGGCCTTCTTCGCGTTCTCGTAGCACGCGGTGACGCGTTTCATCTGCTCGTCGTTGAAGCCCTGGAACATCACGACGTGGCCGAACTCGTGGATGAGGATCGACTCGTCCTGCATCCCGCTGGGGTACTCGAGCACGTCTTCTTCCGCGAAGACCACGACAGGCTGTCTGCGCCCATCGATCCGACGCGAGGAGAGGAACCCGCGCTTGCGCCAGTTGTAGAAATCCAACTCGGCCCCGGTCTTGTCGGTCGTGTACTGTGGCAGCTCGCTGATCTGCTCGGTCGCGCCGATCAGCAGGCACAGCAGCTTCGCATCCCGGATCCGTTGGGCGACCTTCGCATCGATCGACGACATAATCTTGTCGTAGAGGTAAGCGGTCTCGCGGATCGCGTCGTCCGACACGTTGGCCGAGGTCGCGATGAGGATGTCCTGAGCGACCAGGGCCTTCTTATAGAAGTCGGCGTCCAGATCGAAGTAGGCAAGCTGCTCGTCCGTCGGCGGGGCGATCGAGGGTTGGGGGCCTGCTTCGGCCCAGGCGTCTTTGGCCAATCCAACCGCGATCAGGCCGATGACAAACAAAAGGAGGAGTGGTTTGGGGTGGCGCATACGTATCAATCTCCGAGGAGGTGTGCCCTCATCGATGTTGTAACCGATCTCGCATCAATGACGTGCTGATTACGCCGCCGCGTCGGCCTTGATCTCGCGGATGCGGATGTTGCGGAAGCGGTAGGTCTGGCCCTTTTCGCCGTGGTGCTGCAGGCCGATGTGGCCCTTGGCGTCGACGTCGTCCTTGTAGTCCACGGTCTGCTTGCCGTTGATGAAAATCTGCAGGCGCTCGCCGACGCACTTGATCTTGTAGCTGATCCATTCCCCCTTGGGGGCCTGAACGAGCTTGGTCTTGCCGCGCTCTTCGGTCTTAGGGAAGAGCCACTTGCGTCGGCCCTCGTCGTAGAGCCCGCCGGTCCACGCGCGGTCGGTCGGGTCACACTCCGCCTGGTAGCCGAAGACCTTGTTCTTCTGCACGTGGCAGCGGAACATGATGCCGCTGTTAGCCTTGCCCTCGGCCGGGAGCATGACCTGCACCTCGAGCTCGAAGTCGCTGAACTGTTTCTCGGTGGTCGCCGGGGCATTAA
>Ga0213866_10000234_pt1 | contig 46425 bp, 36 predicted proteins | sample PICome_11_FD_160079 | JGI IMG/M metagenome (GOLD analysis project Ga0213866, IMG submission 160079) | Coastal seawater microbial communities near Pivers Island, North Carolina, United States - PICO284 | ecosystem: Environmental > Aquatic > Marine > Coastal | place: USA: North Carolina...
ATGAGACCAGTGGTTCGCTGTATCAGAAGCTGGCGGATCTGGGCGGCCCGGCACTGCTATCGGCACTGGATAAGATTGCATCTGGCGTCGCAGTGGCCACTGCGCAGAACTCGGAACAGAGCACCTATGCGGCTAAAATCACCAAGGCTGAGGCGCTGATTAACTGGTCAGATTCAGCGGAGGCTATTACTCGCCGGATACGTGCCTTCAATCCCTTTCCCGCTGCCTACACGCTGCTTGAAGGATCTCGAGTAAAGATCTGGGCGGCACAGGTAGAAGATCAGCTGACTACCGGCGATCCCGGTGGTATTGTCCGCGCTGGCGCCGACGGCCTGTTGGTCCAGTGCTCGACTGGACGCACACTGATTAGCGAAATGCAGTTGGCAGGCAAAGCGCGCATGCCGGTATCGGAAATTTTAAAATCCCGTGCCGATCTGTTTGCCGTCGGCAAAAGGTTTGATTGAGCAATGGTTGACCGCGTGACCATGGATGTCCGCGTGGCGGCAGCGATGGCAATCGCCGAGGTGCTGCGGGGTCGCTCGCTGTCAGCGCTGCTACCCAAGTACGCACAGCAGGTAGAGCCCAGTGATCAGGCGCTACTTAAAGCGCTGTGTTTCGGCACCCTGCGCTGGTACCCACAAATTGAAATTATTCTCCAGCAGCTAATTGATAAACCACTCAAGCAGAAAGAACTACCCCTGCAGGCGCTGATAGCCTGTGGTATCTATCAGTTACTGTATATGCGCATCGCTGAACATGCGGTGATTAATGAAACCGTTGCCGGTGCCAAAAAACTTAACCGCCAGTGGGCCAAGGGCTTTGTCAACGCGGTGCTGAGAAAGGTTCAGCGGCAGCGGCAGTCGCTGCTGGAACAGCATCAGCAGAATCCGGTTTTCCATCAGGCTCACCCCCAGTGGCTAATTAGTGCGCTAGAAAAGGATTGGTCCACTGCGGTTGCCGAGCAGATTATGGCCGCCAATAATCAGCAGGCACCCATGACGCTGCGAGTGAATACTCTGCGCTGTAGTCGCGAGGACTATTTACAGCGCCTTGCCGATCTGGGGATGGCCGCCAGTGCTACCGATTACAGCTCCCAGGGCTTGGTATTGGAAAAAGCGGTGGATGTGGCGGATCTCCTCGGGTTTAAGCAGGGTCAAGTCAGTGTGCAAGATGAGGCCGCCCAACTGGCCGCCTCGCTGCTGGAGCTAAAGGCCGATCAGCGGGTATTGGATGCCTGCTGTGCGCCGGGGGGTAAAACCTGCCATATTGCAGAATTACAGCCGCAACTTAAAGCTCTGGTGGCTATCGATCTCGAAGAGCAACGGTTACAGCGCACCAGAGAAAATTTACAGCGCCTGGGTTTAAGCGCCCAGCTGTTAACTGCGGATGTGGGCGATACGGATCAATGGTGGGATGGGCAGTGCTTTGATCGCATTTTGTTGGATGCCCCCTGTTCCGCCAGTGGGGTAATTCGTCGCCACCCAGATATCAAATTACTGCGCAAAGGCGCGGATATTGGTAAGCTAACCCTTATTCAGCAGGATTTGCTGAATAAGGTCTGGAAAACGCTGAGCGACGGGGGCATCCTGGTGTATGCTACCTGCTCAGTTTTCAAGCGGGAAAATGATCAGGTCATAGCGCAGTTTTTGGCTGGCAACTCTGATGCCGAGATCATGCCTATAGATCAGGACTGGGGATACGCCACGGATTATGGACGGCAGTTGTTGCCAGCTGAGAATGGCAGTGATGGGTTTTACTACGCCCGGTTGCAAAAACGGGGCTAATACAGACGCGAGACCATTATGAAAATAGTCGTCGTAGGGGCAGGGCAGGTTGGCGCTACACTGGCGGAGAACTTGGCCAGAGAATACAACGACATCACCATTGTCGACATCGATCAGGCTGTGTTGCACTCGCTGCAAGATCGGCTGGATATTCGCACGGTTCCCGGTACCGGCTGCCACCCGGATGTTTTGGTCAGGGCTGGTATCGAAGATGCGGATATGATCGTCGCTGTGACCAACAGTGACGAGCTCAATATTATCGCCTGTCAGGTTGCCCACTCGCTGTTTCACACCCCCACTAAGATAGCCCGAGTCAGGGCACCCAACTACACCAATCCCAAATATAAAGACAGTCTGTTCAATGACAAAAATATGCCGGTGGATGTGATGATCACCCCGGAGCAAGTGGTGACCGATTATATCTGCCGGCTTATCGAACAACCCGGGGCTCTCCAGGTGCTGGATTTTGCCAACGGGGTTATCCAGTTGGTGGCACTGCGAGCGGTTGCCAACAGCCCCCTGGTGGGACAGGAGCTGCGCACACTAAAGGAACATATGCCAAATATTGATGCACGGGTCGCGGCCATCTACCGACGCGATCGGGCGCTGTTTCCCGAGGGCGACACCGTGATAGAGGATGGCGATGAGGTATTTTTTATCGCCGCCAAGAAAAATATTCGCAAGGTAATGAGCGAGCTGCGGCGTGTTGAAAAACCCTATCATCGACTGGTGATTGCCGGCGGCGGCAATATTGGCTACCGCCTCTGCTGCGCCCTGGAGGCCAACTACAATATCAAAATTATCGAGCACTCCGCAGATCGGGCCAAGTTCCTCGCCGAAAAGCTCAACAAATCGGTGGTGCTGCAGGGTTCGGCAACGGACCAAGAACTGTTACTCAGTGAAAATATCGATAAGACCGATGTGTTTTTGGCCCTGACCAATGACGATGAGACCAATATTATGGCTTCGCTGTTGGCCAAGCGATTGGGTGCGAAAAAGGTGATGACGCTGATCAATAACCCAATCTACGCAGATCTGATGCAGGGCGGTGAAATCGATGTGGCGATCTCGCCCCAACAGGCCACCACCAGCTCACTGCTGGCCCATGTGCGCAAGGGCGATACCGAGAGTGCTCACTCCCTGCGCCGCGGCGCTGCCGAGGCCCTGGAAATGATTGTCCATGGCGACCACAAGAGCTCAAAGGTGGTAGGTCGCGCCATTCAAGATATCAAATCACCCCCGGGGGCCACGCTGGCCGCACTGGTACGCGATGGCGAAGTGATTATTGCCCATCACGACACGGTAATTGAAAATGGCGATCATGTGATTGTATTTGTGGTCGATAAACAGAACACCAAGGCGGTCGAGAAACTGTTCTCGGTCGGGTTCAATTTCTTCTAGCGTTGAGATCAGCATGCACTTTGCCATCATAGCTCGGGTACTCGGCGTAATGCTGATGCTCTTTAGCTTCACTATGTTGACGCCTTTAATCGTCGCCTATCTCTACGGCGAGAATACCTATCAGGACTTTGTGGTGGGTTTTGGGATTACCCTATCAGCTGGCTTATTGTTCTGGCTGCCATCAAAACAACAGGCCGGCGAATTGAGAACCAGAGACGGATTTTTGGTCACCGTACTGTTCTGGCTGGTGCTCAGCACCTTTGGCACCCTGCCGTTAATTCTGTCCGATGCCCTGAGCCTAAGTTTTATCGATGCACTGTTTGAATCTGTGTCCGGCCTGACCACCACTGGCGCCACCGTAATCTCCGGTCTCGACCAACTGCCCAAATCTATACTCTACTACCGCCAGCAGTTGCAGTGGCTGGGAGGCATCGGCATTGTGGTTATCGCCCTGGCAATTCTGCCAATGATCGGCGTCGGCGGCATGCAGATCTACCGCGCCGAGACTCCCGGTCCGGTCAAAGACAGCAAGCTGACACCGCGTATCACCGAGACCGCCAAGGCACTGTTTAAAATTTATCTGGCGCTGACCGCAGCCTGTGCGCTGGCCTACTGGGCGGCGGGAATGAGCGGTTTCGATGCCATAGGACACAGCTTTTCTACGGTGGCAATCGGCGGCTTTTCAACCCATGATGCCAGCATCGGCTTTTACGATAGCGGGCTAATTATGGCAATTTGTAGTTTCTTTATGATAATCGCCGGTTTAAATTTTGCCCTGCACTTTCATGCCTGGCACAGTCGGCGCTTTGGGTTCTATATGCGCGATCCCGAGGCACGCATGTATTTAGTGCTGATGCTGATAGGCATTTTAGTGACTTGCTTATACCTCTACTACAGCGGCACCTATGACTGGAATGCAAGTATGGGTCAGGGGGCATTTCAGTTAATTTCTATTATGACCACCACCGGCTTTACTACCAGTGAGTTTCACAGCTGGCCAAGCTTCTTACCCTTCTTCCTTTTGATACTGTCTTTTTTTGGCGCCTGCGCGGGCTCCACTGGCGGCGGCATCAAAATCGGCCGCATGCTGATCCTTGTGAAGCAGGGTGTCCGCGAAATCTACCGCCTAGTTCACCCCAATGCACTGCTGCCAATCAAAATTAAAAACCGCGCTGTATCCGAGCGGGTGGTGGACGCTATCTGGGCATTTATAGGGGTCTATCTGGCGGTCTTTTATCTGATGGTACTGCTGCTGTTGGCCTCGGGACTGGACTATACCAGTGCCTGGTCGGCCACCGCCGCGTCCCTCAACAACCTGGGCCCGGGGCTGGGCGCAGTGGCCACCCACTACGGCGATATCAGCAGCTTTGCCAAATGGGTGCTGTGCTGGGGTATGTTGCTGGGCCGCTTGGAAATCTTTACTCTGCTGGTGCTATTTACACCGACATTTTGGCGCAACTAGTTAGCGTAACTAAGCTGGCCGCTAGTGCTTATTCCACTTGAGGCGCTTCTCTATCGCCACAATCATCATTCCAGCTACATCTTTTTCAGTGGCGGTCTCTATGCCCTCCAGCCCCGGCGATGAGTTCACCTCCAACAGCAATGGACCACTTTTAGAGCGAATTAAATCCACCCCAGCTACTGCAAGCCCCATAGCTTTAGCTGCTTTGATCGCCAATCGCCGCTCCTCAGCAGTGGGCCTTATCACTGAGGCACTGCCACCCTGATGAATATTGGCGCGGAACTCTCCGGGTGCGGCCTCGCGCTGGATTGCCGCTTTGACCGCGCCATCAATAACAAACAGGCGCAGGTCTCTGCCATTGGCCTCGCGAATAAATTCTTGTACCAGCAAGTTGGCCTTAACGGATTTAAACGCATTGATCACACTCTGAGCCGCTTTCTTGGTCTCCGCTAAAACCACGCCTCGACCCTGACTGCCCTCCAGCAGCTTGACGATCAACGGCGCTCCGCCGACCATTTCAATCAACTCATTGGTATCAATTGGGGAGTTGGCAAAACCGGTAATGGGTATATCCAAACCGCTTTTGATCAATAGCTGCAAGGAAAACAGTTTATCTCGGGACTGGCTGATGGCCGAAGCGCTATTTTGCACATAGACGCCCATACTCTCAAATTGACGCGCCAGCGCACAGCCGTAGAATGTCGCACTGGGACGGATTCTTGGAATCACGGCATCCAGATCACTAATAATATGGCCGCCGCGGTAGTGCACCTCGGGCATTTCATCATCCAGCTTCATATAGCAGTCTTTGATGGTGAGAAATTTCATCTCATGGCCGCGCTCTTCGCCGGCCTCCATCAACCGCTGGTTGCTGTAGAGATCTGGATTACTGGCAAGCAGCGCAATCTTGAGGCCGGACTTGGCACGCTGTTTAATGCCGTACATCTCGCGCAACTCAATATCGCTCACCCGACCTAAATTCATACTAGCACTGGGATCCACCAAGACTCGGCCGTTCATTGCCTCACGACCCAATAGCATGCGATAGCCCATACTGTCGCGATTGGTGAGTGTCAACTCAATATCCCACAGCTGGTCGTTTACCCGCATGGGCACACGAATCACATAGCGTTTCTCCGAAGCACCACTGGTATTTTTAACCATGCGACGATCGACAACCGGCGCCTCACAGTGCAGGGACACTGTGCGGTTTCTCTGCAGGGGGTGCACATCAAATCTGACCCAGGGCGTGTTGCCCCGCCTAAAAGACTGTATGTTAAAGGCGTGTAGGGCCGAGGTTTTAGCTCCAGAGTCTACCCGCGCCTTGATCGCTGGTATTCCCAACTGCGGGAGCTGACACCACTCCTCACTGCCAAGAACGATTTTATCTGTTGTATTGGTCATGGGTATCGATCATCTTTCACTGCGCGCCCGGTAGTAGGCCTCTTCGGAGATACGGTGATAAGCGGTCGCCTGTTGTTTAAAGTTGGCAACAGAATCGGCTATTCGTTTGGCTAGCGGATTGTCAGCCGCCATCTCCTCGGCAATAGTCTGGGAGATGGCGCGCAAGTTAGCCAGCACCTCATCGGGCAGTTGTCTGAGTTCAACCCCGTGGACTTCCACCAACTCCTCAAGAGCTCGATTATTGCGCGCGGTGTACTCGTCCAGCATATCCTGATTGACCGCTCTAGCTGCAGTCTCGACAATCGCCTGCAGATCATCCGGCAGGGCCTCGAGAGCCTGTTTGTTAACAATTAATTCTAGGGATGGGCCGGGCTCGTGCCAGCCCGGATAGTAGTAATACTTGGCCACCTGGTGCAAACCAAAAGCCAAATCGTTGTAGGGCCCCACCCACTCTGTGGCATCAATAACCCCAGTTTGCATTGAGGTGTAGAGCTCACCGCCGGGGATATTGACCGAGATCCCGCCGGCGCGGGTAATCACATCGCCGCCAAAACCGGGGATACGCATTTTTAGCCCTTTAATATCTTCCATGGAATTGATTTCACGGTTAAACCAACCGGCCATCTGCACCCCGGTATTACCGGCGGCAAAGGGCACTAGGTTAAAGGGCTTATAGAGCTCCCGCCACAGCTCCAGACCGCCGCCGTAGTGCAGCCAGGCGTTCATTTCCTGCGCGTTGAGACCAAAGGGAATGGAAGTAAAGAACACTGCCGCTCTGGCCTTTCCGGTCCAGTAGTAGGCGGCGCCGTGGCCCATTTGTGCTGTGCCCTGAGAGACCGCATCAAACACTTCAAAGGCCGGCACCAACTGATCAGCGCCATAGACTTTTATCTGCAGCCGACCATTGCTCATGGCCGCCACTTTTTTGGCAAAGTTCTCTGGGGCGGTGCCCAACCCAGGGTAATTCTTGGGCCAAGTAGTGACTAACTTCCACTGGTAGGTCTGTTGGTTAGCACTCTTATCGGCTGTGGTCTCTGTGTTCTGCGCCCCACATCCAGCTAGTAACATGATTAGTGCTGCACAAAATAATTGTCTCATCTGTTTTCCCTCTTCTTTCTTCTTTCTTTTCTCTAATCCGCTGTGATCGCTTTAGACTGCTTCTAGGTTGGCCGATGCCAGAATTAAAATCTTGGTGCCAACCTGTTCAAACCCCACCTGTACTCGAGCTCTCGGGCCATTGCCCTCAAAGTTCAAAATCACCCCTTCGCCGTAGACCGGGTGCCTAATCTGCTGCCCCAATTGGAATCCGGTATTGCTGCCCTCATCGCTACTGCGCGGTGCCGCATAGCTGGTGGGGCGGGCAATGGTATTCTGTAATCTGACCTCTTCCAGTACCTGCTGGGGAATATCCCGGACGAAGCGCGACAGGGGGTTAAAGGACTCGCTGCCGTAGGTGGAGCGACTCTCGGCAAAGGTCAGATAGAGCTTCTGCATAGCGCGAGTCATGCCCACATAGGCGAGGCGACGCTCCTCTTCCAAACGCCCGGGCTCGTCGATAGACATCTTGTGAGGGAACAAATTTTCCTCCATACCGGCGATAAATACCAGCGGAAATTCTAGCCCTTTGGCGCTGTGCAAGGTCATCAATTGCACCGCATCTTGATGCTCATCGGCCTGTCGATCTCCGGCGTCCAGCGCCACCTGATCAATAAATTGTGGCAACACCGGCGCGGCGCTGTCCTCGGGTTCAAAATTTCTACAGGCGTTGACCAGCTCCTCGAGGTTTTCCACACGCGCCTGGCCGCGCTCGCCCTTCTCGCGGCGATGCATCTCAATCAATCCACTGCGCTGGATGGCATTTTCTGCCTGTTCCACCAGCGGCAGTTCATCCAATTGACCGCTCATTTCATTGATTAGCTGGATAAAACCAGCTACTGCATTGGCTGCGCGCGCAGTCAATGTCTGCTCACTGATCATCTGAGTGGCCGCAGTCCACAGGGAGGTACCCTGCTGACGTGCCGACAGACGAATCTGTTCCAAGGTGCGATCGCCAATCCCTCGAGCCGGCACATTGACCACCCGCTCAAAAGCCACATCGTCGTGGCAGTTCAACATCAGCCGCAGATAGCAGAGGGCATTTTTTATCTCCAAGCGCTCGTAAAAGCGCTGGCCACCATAGATTCGATAGGGGATATCCGCCTGCAACAACGCCGCCTCCAGAACCCGCGACTGCGCATTGGAGCGGTACAGCACCGCTGCATCCTCGCGGCGATTGCCATCGGCTATCCAAGCTGCCAGACGATCGGCTATATAGCGCGATTCATCGTGTTCGTTAAATGCGGCGTACAGGGCGATGGGCTCTCCCTCACCGGCCTCGGTCCACAGCTCTTTGCCCAACCGGCCGCTATTTTTGGCGATTACCGCATTGGCCGCGGTCAGGATATTTGAGGTGGAGCGATAGTTCTGCTCCAGCTTGACTGTTTGGGTATCCGAAAAATCGCGCTCGTAGCTAAGGATATTTTCCACCTTGGCACCGCGCCAGCCATAGATCGACTGATCGTCGTCGCCCACTGCAGTGACATCACTGACATCGCCCGCCAGTAGTCTCAACCAAGCGTATTGCACCGCATTGGTATCTTGGAACTCATCGACCAGAATATGTCGAAACCGCTGCTGATAGTGTGCCAGTACCTCGGGGTTGTGCTTCCACAGTTCCAGAGCCCGCAGTAACAGCTCGGCAAAATCTATTACCCCCAGTTGCTCGCAGAGCGTTTCGTATTGGCGGTAAATTGCCAGCAGGGTGGTGACATAGGGATCGCCGGTCTCCTGGATATGAGCGGCTCGCAGACCCTCGTCTTTCTGCCCGTTGATCCACCACTGAGCCTGCTTGGGTGGCCAGCGCTGCTCATCCAGATCCAGAGTGCGCATCACCCGCTTAATCAGTCTGAGCTGATCATCGGAGTCCAGAATCTGGAAGTTCTCCGGCAGCTTGGCATCCCGCCAGTGGGCCTTGAGCAAACGGTGAGCCAAGCCGTGAAAAGTGCCCACCCACATACCGCGCAGTGACATACCCAACAGGGCGTCAATGCGCTCGCGCATCTCTCGAGCTGCCTTGTTGGTAAAGGTAACTGCCAAGATGCTGTAGGGGGAGAGGTTGTCCACCTGAATCTTCCAGGCAATGCGATGCACCAGCACCCGCGTTTTGCCGCTGCCAGCGCCGGCCAGTACTAACAGATGCTGTTGGTCACTGGTAACTGCCTGCTCTTGGGTGGGATTGAGTTGATTGAGAATAGGGGTTACATCCATAGCACCTATTCTAGCAAGTCATGTCTAAAAAAGGGTCTTTTCGGGGCCGATTAGTTTTTAAAGTAGCGGGTTAAATATTGTTAAATACATCATTTTTTACTACAAAACTGGCTTTTTATCCGGTTTTCTTGTAAATTTTTTACAAATTTTAACCGTTTATTGCCATGAAACCTGCAGAAATTACCCAAGCTATCAGCGATGCCCTATCTGACCTGCGCAAATCTGAACGCAAGGTCGCGGAATTTGTGCTGAAAAATCCCCTAAGAGTTATCCATATGCGTATTGTTGATCTGGCACAACAAGCCACCGTCAGCGAACCCACGGTGGTGCGCTTTTGCCGCGCTGTGGGCTGTGAGGGCTTTCAGGACTTTAAGCTGGCGCTAGCACAACAGTTGGCCTCCAGCCCCAGTTATGGTCAGATCGCGGTCACTGATACCGACTCCACTCGAGAGTATACCCACAAAGTTTTCGACTCCACGGTAGACAGTTTATTAAAAGTGCGCGAACGCCTAGTATTGGAAAACCTCGAGGCCGCGGTGGCGGCCATCTGCGCCGCCAAGCGGGTTGAGTTCTATGGCTTTGGCGCCTCGGCGGCAGTGGCCTTTGATGCCCAGCACAAGTTCTTCCGGCTACAGATTACCTCGGCTGCCTACTCCGATCCCCATCTGCAAAATATGTCGGCCACCTCACTACAAGCCAATGATGTGGTGATTGCCATCTCCCAGTCCGGACGCACTCAGGCGCTGCTGGATTCTATGGAGTTAGTTAAAGGCGCAGGGGGCATAGTGATTGCCCTGGCGCCCAGTGGCACCCCAGTGGCACGCAATGCCAGTATTGCTATCGAGATAGACGCCAAGGAGGATATTCAAATCTATACTCCGCTGTCCTCGCGGATTGCTCATCTCACGGTGATTGATGTATTGGCAATTGGTGTGGCTCAGAAAAAGGGTCCGCAACTACAGGAACATCTGCAACAGTTGCAAGTTGGGCTGTCATCACTGCGATGTAGCTGACTATCCACTTATTGCATGGCCCCGTTTGGTGACAATCCTGGGAATAATAAGGGGCGTAAACCAACAATAAAAACAACAGTGCAATCGGGTAAAAGTACCTTTTGTTTGTCAGTAGCTAAGCGGCAATGCTTGGGGCTGAACCATCACTTAGATGAAAGGGGAAGTGCTGTTTTCCAAGGTTCACCAAAAAGACAGACCACTTTGTAAAACTCAAATGGTTCATACATAAGGCTGCGAAACCTCAGGATCTGAATTATTTATTATATTTTTATAAGTTATTATTGAAGAGACCGACTAGCCCCATGTAGAGACAATTTCCTTTGCTGAAAAAAAAGCCCCGGCACAAACCGGGGCTTTTTCTAGCACTGTGTATTGCCTATTCTGCTAGACAGCTAAAATCATTTGTATGCAAACAACCGCTTTCATCTGTGTAGCTTTGAGTAGAGTACTCTGAGTAAGGTAACTTGCTTATAGTGCCACCGAACTGGTCGAGGTAATCCACTAGCGCTTGCGAATATTCACGGAATGTATCGTCCCAAGTAATATCGCCAAAGGTCACATAGCCATCTCGCCCACCTGCCACAAAGCTATTTGTGACAACCCGGTAGGAAGCCGTCAGATCGAGTGCCGACCATTCTCCCTCAAGCTGAGGATTTACCAGTACATTTGAGATACGGTTACCTGCACTTGCTGACGCATCTACATCAAATTGAAGACCTGCAGCATAGGGGTAAGAGCCTGTGCTCCCGCCATCATCTAGGGTATTAGCAAGAGCCTCTTCTAACACGTCAACAATCTGCTGTCCCGTCATACTGCCCTCTACGATGGTATTGGCAAAAGGTAGTAGTGTCAGCACAGTGTCAAACGTGATAGGGCCCTGTGGGAGATCATCTCTTACTCCGCCAGCATTTTGGATCGCGAGATCAGCTGTTGGGGTCATCTTTAAAAAAGCTTTTGAGATAACTGCTGTAATATCACTGCCATGAAGATAGGTATTTTGTACATCACAAATTGACGAGCGACCCTGTCCTGGATAACGTTCAAAGCAAAGATCTTCCGTTGCTTCGCCAACAACAGTATTTCTGGCTTCAGCAGATAAAGCATTGTATTCATCAATAATACGCTGAGCCTCACCATCGCCATTGGCCACCAAAAGTTCATCTTCCGGGGTTAATGTTAGGGCAATTGTGTCTGTATCTGGATAGTCTAGGGCTACTGGATCATGCCACCATTCAGCATCAGGCTGCATAAAGGTGAAGTTACCCGTCAAGGGTAAGATTGGACTGCCTTGGCAGTTTGTGACTACACCATCGTCGAAGGTAACATCCAGGCGACCTAAGACTCGTCCATATTCCCAAGCCTGTACAATACAGACAGTCTCTCCATCGGCATTAGTAGTGACAGTTGGATACTCACCACTTACGTTAAATCCAAGATCTGTCAGCGTTTCATCACCGAGAAGACTATGTGAATCTCCACCAACTACAACATCTACACCAGTTACCGCTTGTGCTAAGGCAACTTCGTTGTCATAGCCATAATGTGTCAGCAGAATAATATTTTCTACACCCTGTGCGCTTAGTACATCGATTTGCGCCTGAGCTGTTACTACCTCATCAGCAAAGGTCGTGCCCGCATCTGGGCTTGAAGAGACAAGTGTTTTTTGAGCAATGTCGATACCGATAATGCCAATTTGTTGTCCACCACGCTCAATCAATGTATAGGGTTGTATATAACCATTTGCGAGAGCAGAAGTATCAGCTGGCGTTACATTGGCAGCCAAGATGGGTGTATTACAGGCGGTGCTGTTAAGCATGTCTATAAAATTGGCTAGCCCTAAATCGCCATTATCAAAATCATGGTTACCCAGTGCGTAAGCATCAAAGCAAACGTTGTTCATCAACTCTGCTGCTACTCGGCCACCAAAAAAGGTGTACATGGTAGTTCCTGTTATGGCATCGCCCGCATTTAGCTTTATAACGTGCTCTTGTTGTTGTTCTATCGTTTTAATCACTGAGGTGATAGCCGGATAACCACCATAGCTCACACCAACTTCATCAATACGATCTCCATTTGAATCTGTGGTTTGCAGAGTCAATCCTGATACGTCGTAATCAAACGAGTGAGGTTCAACATGAGAGTGTGTATCATTTAAATGAAGAATGGTTAAGTCTAGACTGGGAATAGGGGCATCAGCACCTGCAGGGCCTGTATCACCAACTGGGCCCATATCTCCATCCACACCATCTTTGCCATCTTTCATACAGCCCGTAAGGGAAATTGTTGCAGTGAGCATTGCTCCGCATAGCATCATTCTATTCATGTGAGCTCCTTCGATTAGTAGGGTTAAATCTTATCGAAGGTTAACTAGCCATGATTACATTTGTGCTTCCTTGGGATTACCGAAAGATTGCGTATACATTAACTATTTATTTCACTGGGAAGACAAAAGGCACAGCCCAGTATTACTAATCCATGCTGTCACTGATCCTTTTAGTGACTGTAGTCCGGATCATGGCTGCTCATAATTTCCTCGGCAATACTGTGTAGGTCTGTGTTAAACCCAGTTTCAAAATCATCAGTTCTCAGATTGACTTGGTACAGACCATTCAACCACATCAGTGTGCCGGTATAGGCAACAATCTTGCCCTGGTGACCTTTTTCATCGGTAAAAATCCCATTATTAAAGGATCCAAACAAAGAAATATCATCTGACAATAAATTGTTTTCATGCATTGCTGCCAACTCAAAAGTTGCCCATCCAGTCGGAATGGAGAAAATCTTTGTGGAGGGGAACTCGACGCGCAACTGGTCTATCAAGGTTTTATGGATATAGTCATTAACAAATTGTGCATATAATTCTTCTATGCTTTTGCCATGATCTTGTTCTTTTGTTTGCCAATCGCTAGGAAAATCAAATGGCGGTATAGATATAAATACAGTGATATCGGGATTGTTTTGCAGCGCATAAGCTATCCATTCGGAAAACCCCTGTGTAGGGTTGTCTGGATTGTAATTACCTGTCATGCCAAAAATTTCAATATTGCCCGCATCGAGAATGGCTTTTATTTCGGCGTTGGTATCTGCATTGTTCCACAAACCAACAGGCGAGCCATTCTGACCCCCTCTTGTCACACGCCTGTCGCTATGCTCTAAGTAGCCCGCATCCACAGCCAACTCTTCCAGTCTTTCAGCATAGGGTCTGAAAAAACTATTACCCATCAGCAACATATTCAGTCCGCCCAAACCCTCATCGACATTATTAACCGTAATGACTATTCCCAATGATGACGATAATTGTCCATCTGAGGCGGACACTGTGAGGCTATAAATATTGGCTAAATTATTATCTTGGGGATCTTCATAATCTGGCGGGGCTTGAAAACTGAGCATACCTGAAGCAGGATCTATGGATAACAGCGCAGCATCAGTGCCGCTGATCGAATAGGTCAGGGCATCTCCCTCGGAATCAGTGGCCTTAAATTTTGCAACCTCAGTGGTATTCTCATCAATTGCATAATCTATTAAAGCAACTAGTTCAGGTGTGGTATTTTGAGGTGCACTGGATCCACCGCCACAGCCAGTTAAAAGCAAAACAACAATATAGCAATAGATATTTTTGGGCATAGGGTTAAGTGTGCACTACTTTGACACTTATTTGGAGATGCAAATTTATCTAGTTTTAGTTTGCTCGGCCAAAAGCTGGTGAGCAGACTATTCCACGGTCACTGACTTCGCCAAATTTCGAGGCTGATCCACATCAGTACCCTTAAGGATAGCCACATGGTAGGAGAGCAGTTGCAGCGGCAGGGTGTAGATGATGGCCTCAAGGCTGCTGGGCACATGGGGCATATCGATCACGGTTATTCCCGGCTCACTGGCAAATCCAGACTTGCGGTCGGCAAATACAAACAGCTCTCCACCCCGGGCACGCACTTCGTGGAGATTGGATTTTAATTTTTCCAATAATTCGTTATTGGGTGCCACGGCGATAACCGGCATATCCTCATCCACCAGCGCCAGCGGCCCGTGCTTAAGTTCGCCGGAGGGGTAGGCTTCAGCATGAATATATGAAATTTCTTTAAGCTTTAGCGCGCCTTCAAGGGCGATGGGGTACTGTTCGCCGCGACCTAAGAACAGCGCGTGGTGTTTATTGGCGAAGTGTTGACTGACCCGTTCAATAATGGGATCCAGCTTTAATACCGCCTCACAGAGTTGGGGCAGCTGATGCAGGCTTTTAACTACCTGTTTTTCCCGCTTGCTATCCAGACCATTGTATTTGGCCACCGCGGTGCTGAGCAACTGTAGGGCGACCAACTGAGTGGTAAAGGCCTTGGTGGATGCCACACCAATCTCGGGGCCAGCCATGGTCATCAACGAGATATCCGACTCCCGGACCAGAGAGCTGTTGGCCACATTGCAGATGGCTAAAAATCCCAGATAGCCACTCTGTTTGGCCTTGTGCAGGGCGGCTAGGGTGTCGGCAGTCTCACCGGACTGGGAGATAGTCACAAATAAGGTATTGTCGGGCACGGCGACGCTGCGGTAGCGGTATTCACTGGCCACCTCCACCTGACAGGGCAGGCCGGCGTAGTCTTCGAGCCAGTATTTAGCTACCAGACCGGCGTGGTAGCTGGTGCCACAGGCGACAATATGCAGCCCTTTGGCCTGCTGGAAAATCGCCTCGGCTTGGTAGCCAAAGATCGCCTCGTGAATCGACTCTCTGCCGATTCGCCCCTCGAAGGTATGGGCCAATACCGACGCCTGTTCAAAAATCTCTTTCTGCATAAAGTGCCGGTAGCCACCTTTGTGAGCAACCTGATCGCCCTCTGACAACTCTTCAAGGGATCGCTCTACCGCCTGACCACGCTGATCAAATAGGGCAAAACCCTGATCGGTGATTGCTACCAGATCGCCCTCCTGCAAAAAGATAAAGCGATCGGTGACCTGCCGCAGCGCCATTTGATCGGAGGCAATAAAGTGTTCTTCGATGCCCACCCCGAGAACCAGTGGACTGCCACTGCGCGCGCCAATCAGGGTCTGGGGTTGCAGTTCGCTAATCACGCCCAGGGCATAGGCGCCCTCGAGACGTTCAATGGTGGCTTGAACCGCACTTTTTAGATCCAGCCCCTGTTTGATATAGCTGTGAATAAGGTGAGCAATAACCTCTGTGTCGGTATCGGAGATAAATTGGTAGCCATCACTAATTAATGCCTGTTTGAGTGACTGGTGATTTTCGATAATCCCGTTGTGAACCACCGAGATCGGGCCGGAATTATGAGGATGGGAATTCTGGGTACTGGGTTTGCCGTGGGTCGCCCAGCGGGTGTGGGCAATCCCAGTGTGGCCGGCAATCTGCTGGGCACTGGCCGCCGCTTCCAATTCGGCCACTTTGCCGGCAGTCTTTACCGTGTCAAGGTTGCCCTGGGCATTGATCAGAGACAGCCCTGCGGAGTCATAGCCGCGGTACTCTAGGCGGTGTAGCCCTTCGATCAGGATTTTAGTGACATTTCTCTGGGCGACTGCGCCGACAATTCCACACATAATTTAGTCCGTTTTTTTACTGGGTCGCTGCCAACCCTTGATATTGCGCTGTTTTGATCTGGCCACTGCCAGAGTCTCGGCATCCACATCCTTGGTGACTGTACTGCCGGCACCGACAAAGCTGTCATTGGCAACCTTGAGCGGCGCTACCAGCGTGCTGTTGGAGCCGATAAAGCTGTTATCGCCAATCTGGGTTGGATGTTTGTTGGCGCCGTCGTAGTTGCAGGTAATGGTGCCAGCACCTATATTCACTCCCTGCCCCAACTGGGCGTCGCCCACATAGCTGAGGTGGTTTACTTTGCTACCACTGTCCAGACTGGATTTTTTGATTTCAACAAAGTTGCCCACTTTGGTATTGGTACCCAACTGGGTACCGGGGCGAATTCTAGCGAAGGGGCCCACAACCGCGTTGGCACCGATCTGTGCACCCTCAATCACGCTGTTGGCTTTAATTTCCACGCCGTCACCAATCACCGCATCGCTGATAATGCAGTTGGGTCCAATGGTCACACCGGAACCCAGTTCTACCTCGCCCTCGAAAATGCAGTTGATATCAATAAAGTTATCGGTGCCCGCTTTCAGTTCGCCGCGCTGATCAAAACGCTGAGGATCGGCGAGACTGGTGCCGCTGTCCATCAGCGCTTCCGCCTTTTGCTGTTGGTAGGCCCGTTCCAGTTGACTCAATTGTTGTCTGTTATTCACACCTTCTACCTCGGTGGTTGATTGGGGTTGAACAGCGATTACCTCAACACCCTGCTGTCGCGCAATGGCGATTAAATCCGTCAGGTAGTATTCCCCCTGAGCGTTCTGATTGTCAATTAATGGCAGCCAGCCCTGCAATTGCTCAGTGGTTAGGGCCATCACCCCAGTGTTGACCTCATTTATTTTTAGCTGTTCTGGACTGGCATCTTTTTGTTCGACAATGGCTTCAATCTGGTTCCTGGCGTCGCGCACTATGCGGCCATAGCCGCTGGGATCCTCTAATTCCACGGTAAGTAATCCCATCTGCTTATCTGTGACGGTTTCCAGCATCAGGTCGATGGTGTGGGGAGTGATCAGCGGTACATCGCCGTACAGCACCAAAACTCGGGCGTCATCCCTGAGATGGGGCAGGGCGCATTGCACTGCGTGGGCAGTACCCAGCTGTTGCTGCTGTTTGACATATTGGTTGGCGGCATCACCTAGGGTGCGCTCCACTTGATCGGCGCCATGGCCCGTGACCACGATAGTTTTGGCATTGGCAACTGTGGTGGCGGCACTGAGAACATGGCACAGCAGCGGCTGCCCCGCCAGCCGGTGCAGCACCTTGGGAAGCGCGGATCGCATGCGGGTGCCTCGGCCGGCGGCGAGAATCACAATGTCCGTGTTTTGCATGGTATTTATTCCATTTCTCAACTTTGCGAGCTATCAAACAGGCCTAAGTTACTGTTTATTGTCCTCTAGCTCAAGTGCAAAGGGATTTTAAGGCCATAAAAAAAGGGCGGCTATGCCACCCTTTTTACGATTATCTTCCGTGCCCTGCAATTCCCTTGTTTACCTGTTAGCCGCCAAGCTTTTTGCGCAGCGTTTGCACGGTGCGCAACTGGGCGGTGGCCTCGGCCAGCATAGTCGCCGCCTTTGAGTACTCGATCTCACCATTCTGATTGGCCAGACCCTGCTCTGCGGCTTTGACTGCCTCAGCAGCAGCGGCCTCATCGATATCATCGGCACGCACCGCGGTATCGGCGAGAATGGATATGGCGTTGGGCTGCACTTCCAGATAGCCGCCAGAGAGATAATAGAGCTCTTCGTCACCCGCCTGTTTGATTACCCGCACAGGACCGGGCTTGAGGTCACTCAACAGCGGTGCGTGGCCGGGGTTTATTCCCAGTTCACCCAGTGAGCCGGTGGCGACCACCATTTCAACGGGACCGGAGAACAGGGACTCATCGGCGCTGACGATATCACATTGTACTGTTGTGGCCATACTCTATACCCTTCGATGGTTTACAGGGTTTTTGCTTTTTCAGTGGCTTCCTCGATGGAGCCAACCATGTAGAACGCCTGCTCGGGCAGATGGTCATACTCACCGTTGAGAATGCCCTCAAAGCCAGCGATGGTATCTTTGAGCGATACATACTTGCCTGGTGACCCAGTAAATACTTCAGCAACATGGAAGGGCTGGGACAGGAAGCGTTCAATTTTCCGGGCACGGGCTACGGCTAACTTGTCTTCTTCAGACAATTCGTCCATACCTAGAATAGCGATGATATCTTTTAGCTCTTTGTAGCGCTGCAACACTGATTGCACGCCGCGGGCCACCTCGTAGTGGGCCTGACCAATAATTAGTGGGTCGAGCTGCCGGGAGGTGGAGTCCAGAGGATCAACCGCTGGATAGATACCCTTAGAGGCGATATCACGGCTGAGTACCACGGTGGAATCCAAGTGGGCAAAAGTGGTTGCTGGCGACGGGTCAGTCAAGTCATCAGCGGGTACATAGACCGCCTGAACGGAGGTAATAGATCCCGTTTTGGTGGAGGTGATACGCTCTTGCAGTACCCCCATTTCCTCGGCCAGCGTCGGCTGATAACCCACCGCTGATGGCATACGGCCCAGCAGTGCAGATACCTCGGTACCGGCGAGGGTGTAGCGGTAGATGTTATCCACGAACAGCAGTACATCTTTGCCCTCATCGCGGAATTTCTCTGCCATGGTCAGACCGGTCAGGGCCACGCGCAGTCGGTTTCCGGGCGGCTCGTTCATCTGGCCGTAGACCATCGCCACTTTGGACTCGCTGGGGTTCTCGATGTTCACTACACCGGATTCCTGCATCTCATAGTAGAAGTCATTACCTTCTCGTGTTCGCTCACCCACACCGGCAAATACGGAGAGCCCGGAGTGTTCGGTTGCGATGTTGTTAATCAGTTCCATCATATTGACGGTTTTACCCACACCGGCGCCGCCAAATAGGCCAACCTTACCACCTTTGGCGAACGGGCATACCAAGTCGATTACCTTGATACCAGTTTCCAACAGTTCTTCGGAGGCCGCCAGCTCGTCATAGGCGGGGGGCTTGCGGTGGATCGCAGCGCGCTCTTTTTCACCGACCGGACCCTTCTCATCGATGGGGTTGCCGAGTACATCCATAATACGTCCCAGCGTCTCACTGCCCACCGGCACGGAAATTGGTGCCTTGGTGTTCTCAACACTGAGTCCGCGACTGATACCCTCAGAGGAACCCATCGCAATGGTGCGAACCACACCGTCGCCGAGCTGCTGCTGAACTTCGAGGGTCAGACCCTTGTCATCCACCACCAGGGCGTCATACACGCTGGGCACCTGATCCCGTGGAAATTCCACATCGATAACAGCGCCGATAATTTGTACGATTCTTCCACTACTCATTTGCGGTTCCTCTTAACTCAACCTTTTAATTTCATTTAACCTTGATTAGGGCTCTAAACTGCGGCAGCGCCACCGACAATCTCTGACAGCTCTTGGGTAATGGCTGCCTGACGCGCTTTGTTGTAGAGCAGTTGCAATTCATCAATTAGCTCACCGGCATTTTCGGTGGCGTTTTTCATGGCGAGCATTCTAGCCGCCTGCTCGCAGGCTTTGTTTTCCACGACCCCCTGATAGACCTGAGATTCAACGTAGCGAATCAGCAGACCGTCGAGAAGCTCCTGAGCATCTGGCTCGTAGATATAGTCCCAGTGGTGGCTCAGTTGGATGTCTTCACTGGGTTCTAAGGGCAGTAACTGCTCAACAGTAGGCTGTTGGGTCATGGTGTTGATAAATTGATTACTGACCACAAACAGCTTATCGATACGGCCCTGATCAAAAGCCTCTAACATCACTTTAACCCCGCCGATAAGGTCTTGGATATTGGGCTCATCACCCAGATCCTTGACTGCCGACACCACATTGCCGCCCACCGAGGCAAAAAAACTGGCCGCTTTGTTGCCAACCACACAGATATCGACTTCGACCTCTTGATCTGTCCAGGCTTTAATAGACTTAAGTGCCGTTTTAAACAGATTGATATTGAGGCCACCACAGAGACCGCGGTCGGTGGAGATAACTATATAGGCGACCCGCGAAACTTCGCGCTGCTCCATATATTGATGGCGGTACTCTGATACCGAGTTAGCCAAGTGACCGATCACTGCTCGTATGCGCTGGGCGTAGGGTTTACCCAGTGCCATCCTGTCTTGGGCGCGACGCATTTTACTAGCCGCCACCATCTCCATGGCGCTGGTGATCTTTTGCGTGCTGCCAATACTAGCAATTTTGGTTTTGACTTCTTTTCCGACTGCCATGTTTTATGCCTGTGGTTCTAAAGTGCTGATACCGTCTGTTACCAAGTCTGTGTGGAGACAAACTTGTCTAGGGCAGCTTTAAAGCCGGCCGCTATGTCATCGCTGTAGTCACCAGAGTTATTGATCTGCGCCATCAAATCGCCGTGCTCCGACTGCATGTAGGAGAGCAGTGCCGATTCAAAGTCGCCAATCTTGCTGACTTCTACCTCTTTCAAGTAGCCGTTGTCGGCGGCAAAAATCATCACCCCCATCTCGGCAATACTCTGCGGCGAGTACTGCTTCTGTTTCATCAACTCGGTAACCCGCTCACCGTGGTCCAACTGCGCCTTGGTGGCATCGTCTAGATCCGAAGCGAACTGGGAGAAAGCTGCCAGCTCTCGATACTGGGCCAGGGCGTTGCGAATACCGCCGGACAGTTTCTTCATAATTTTAGTCTGCGCTGCACCACCGACTCGAGATACCGAAATACCGGCGTTCATTGCAGGTCTAATACCGGCATTGAACATATCTGCCTCGAGGAAGATCTGACCATCGGTGATGGAGATCACATTGGTGGGAACGAACGCCGAGACGTCACCGGCCTGAGTTTCAATTACAGGTAGGGCGGTTAGCGATCCGGTTTGCCCTTTGACTTCGCCGTCGGTGAATTTTTCCACATAGTCGGCGTTGACGCGCGCGGCGCGCTCCAGCAGACGGGAGTGCAAGTAGAATACATCACCGGGGTAGGCTTCACGGCCGGGAGGACGCTTCAGCAGTAGCGAGATTTGACGGTAGGCCCAAGCCTGTTTGGTCAAATCATCATAGATTATCAGTGCATCTTGACCGCGATCTCGGTAGTACTCACCCATGGTACAACCGGCGAAGGGGGCCAGGAATTGCATAGCTGCTGGATCGGATGCTGTAGCCGCCACCACGATGGTGTGCTCCATAGCGCCGTGCTCTTCCAGCTTGCGCACCACTGCGGCCACCGAGGAGGCCTTTTGACCCACAGCCACATAGATACATTTAATACCGGAGCCTTTCTGGTTGATAATGGCATCCACGGCAATAGCAGTTTTACCAATCTGGCGGTCACCGATAATTAGCTCTCGCTGGCCGCGGCCAATGGGAACCATGGAGTCTACGGCTTTCAGCCCGATCTGCACTGGCTGGTCAACTGACTGCCGCTCAATAACACCGGGCGCTACTTTCTCAATAGCGTCTGTGGCAGTGGCCTTGATCGGCCCCTTGCCATCGATGGGGTTACCCAGGGCATCGACAACTCGACCTTCGAGCTCAGGGCCCACGGGCACTTCGAGGACGCGGCCAGTACAGCGGGCTTTTTGCCCCTCGGCCAGTGTCTGATAGTCACCCAACACCACTGCGCCCACTGAATCGCGCTCCAGGTTGAGAGCCATACCGTAGACGCCACCATCGAATTCGATCATCTCGCCGTACATCACATCGGCGAGGCCGTGGATGCGAATAATGCCGTCGGAGACAGAGACAATGGTGCCCTCATTCTGGGCTTCTGATGTTATATTTAGATTGTCGATGCGACCTTTAATAATGTCGCTGATTTCTGATGGATTCAGTTGCTGCATGCTTGGACCTCAATCCTTAGCTATTTAATGTTTCGGCAAGTTTGGTCAGGCGACCGCGAATGGATCCGTCTATTACGGTATCCCCGGCGCGTATCACCGCGCCACCCAGCAGGCTTTTATCAATACTCACCTGCAGGTTTACACTGCGTTCCAGCTTTGCGCTCAAGGCATCACTGAGAGTCTTACGTTGCTTATCATCCAACTCCTGAGCGGCGGATACATCGACATCAATCGCCTTCTCGCGGTTAGCTTTCATAATCTCGAATTGCTGATATATCTGTGGCAACAGCGGTAGGCGACGATTTTCAGACAGGATACGGATCAAACTTCGGCATCCCTCGAGCAGCTGATCACCGCAGACTTCGACCAGGGCGTCCGCCTGTTGTGTCGCCGTAGCACTGGGAGCACTGAGAAGTTCAGTAACTGCCGGTTGCTGGGCAACGGCGGCGGCCAGCGCCAGACTGTCGGACCAGCCGCTGAGGTCTGAGGCCTCAACCGCATACGTAAATGCGGCCTTGGCGTAGGGGCGGGCCAATGTGCTCAATTCTGCCATATCAGACCCCGACTAAAGTTGCTCTGCCAGTTGGTCGACCAGGGCGCGATTGGCCTTGTCGTCCACTGAGGCTTCGAGCACCTTCTCCGCACCGGCCAGCGCCAATCCGGCTACCGAGGCGCGCAATGCCTCCTTAGCGCGGTTGATCTCTTGCTCTATTTCAGCTTGGGCCGCGGCCTTGAGACGGTCGCCCTCGGCGACTGCCTGCTGTTTGGCTTCATCGACGATCTGCGTGGCGCGCTTGTTGGCCTGATCAATAATACCCGCAGCTTCCTGCTTGGCTTCATTTAATTGATCGGCAACTTTGCTCTGAGCGTCATCCAGATCGCGCAGGGCGCGGTCGGCGGCATCCAGACCCTCGGCAATCTTCTGCTGCCGCTCCTCCATAGCTTGGAGGATCACCGGCCATACAAACTTCATGCAAAACCAGACGAAGAATGCAAAGGTCACCATTTGCCCAAATAGGGTTAAATTGATATTCACGCGATTACCTCATGAAAAGATAATTTAAGATGGCTTTTGTTATGCGCCAACACCAGGTGCAACAACAAAAATCAAGTACATCGCGATACCCACGCCAATAATAGGCACAGCATCAATCAGACCTGCCAGCAGGAACATTTTGCCCTGTAGCATGGGTCCTAGCTCTGGCTGACGCGCAGTGCCCTCGATCAATTTTCCGCCAAGAAGGCCCATACCAACAGCGGCTCCCAAAGCGCCCAATCCGAGCATAATTGCCGCAGCAATGATCACAAGTTCCATCGTAGACTCCCGATTTCAGTGGTTATTAATAAAAGTTAGTGGTCCTCGTGCGCCATACTGAGATAGACGATAGTGAGAACCATAAAAATAAATGCCTGGAGGGTGATAACCAAAATGTGGAACACCGCCCAGCCCCATTGCATTAAGCCTCCAGCGATAGCGAACACACCGCCGCTAAGAGTCATAATAATTGCACAGATCAACACCGTCTTTCCGGTGGACAATCTGCCCTTCAAATTTAGCCAGCAGATGGCGCAGACCACCACGAACACCAGCAGCCAGAAAACCAGACTGGTGTGTTCACCAAATAGCTGCGCGTGCAGTCCTCCGGCGGCAAATCCCGCACCGGCTCCGGCGGCAAACATCATAGCGATAAGAATAAAGATCATTTCACCGGCGTACATATTGCCGAACAGCCGCAGGCCGAGAGAGAATGGTTTGGCCAATAGACCCACGGTCTCCATAAACAGATTCACCGGAATAAATGCCCAGTGATTAAAGGGGTGCATGGTCAGTTCTTTGACAAACCCTGTTCCCTTGATTTTTATCGAGTAGAAGAGCATCAGTACAAATACACCCAGCGCCATACCCATAGTGACATTGGGGTCGGTGGAGGGTACGATTTTCTGATAGCCAACGCCGGCTTTAGCCATAAGGTATGGAATTAGATCAACCGGTATCAGGTCCATCAGGTTCATCAGGAACACCCAGACGAAGATGGTCAGCGCCAGGGGTGCCACCATTTTGTTGCTGCCGTGAAAACTGTCCTTGACCGAGGTATCGATAAATTCGACGATTAACTCTATAAAGTTGAGCAAGCCGGAGGGAACGCCGGTGTTGGCTTTCAAAGCAGCCGCGCGGAACAACCAGCAAAATATCAGACCCAGACCGATAGACCAGGCCATTGAGTCGACATGAATGGCCATAAAGCCCATTTCAGCAGCGATTTGTGCGGTCTCCGCAGTATCTGCTCCCTTTGCAAAACCCCAACCCTGTTCAGGATGATAGCCATAGACTAGGTTTTGCAGATGGTGCTGAATATATTCAGTAGTGGATGCTGGATTTTCGCCGGCCATCTAGTGATCTCTACTCTGTTTCAACAAATTCTTTGGTTAACGCTGCAGTGCTCTGGCATTTAACACCCACTGTAGCGGAATCATTAATGTAAAAGCTGCAAACAACACAGAATAGTTCACTTGTTTGCATGTCGTAAGGACGATTGCAAAAAGCACTGCCGTCAGCACGATCTTTCCCGCTTCTCCGCGGTACATTGCCCGAACCACTGCTGGTGTCTGTCTAGCACCTGTATGCTTGAATGCCTGTTGGGCAAACCAAGCCTGGGGGACAATCTGTATCAAACCGCCAACCAGAAATGAACCTGACAGTGACTCAGCGTAAAACCACAGCGCGGAAGAGGCCAATAGCAACAGTGCTATTTGAGTTAACAACGGCCGTTTCCAGAGCGGTTTCGGTATTGTGTACATAGCTACTATGGACAACCTTCGTTAATACACAGAGTGCCCTGCAAGCTCATGCTAAAACCACTTACTAACCCAGCTGAGCGGGAGCGCATTATAGGGATAGTAAGGGGGATATTCAACAGAACATCTGAGGCAAATAGTGACTATTCCCCACACTTGTTAGGTGCTGCCCAATCAATTGATATGGTCCAGTATGCCGTCCAACTCATCAACACTGTTGTAGCTGACAATTAACTTGCCCGAGCCCCCGGCGCGATGTTGGATAGCTACCTTGGCCCCGAGCTTTTCCGAGAGCTGCTGTTGTAAGTTTTCAATATCCCGATTAGCCTGATTTTCCTCTGAGTGTTCAGTGGAGGTGTTTTGAAGCTTCTTGATCAGCGCCTCGGTCTGCCGCACACTCATTCGGTTGTCAGCAACGGTTTTAGCCGCTTTTATCTGCTGACTTCCCTGCAGCGCTAACAGGCACTTGGCGTGACCCAAATCTATAGCTCGCTGCTGTAGCAACTGTTGAACTGGTTTCTCCAGGGAAGCCAGACGCATTAGGTTGGCCACTGCCGCTCGGGACTTGCCCACCGCTTCAGCCACCTGTTGCTGGGTTAGACCAAATTCACTCTGCAGTCTGATCAGCGCCTGGCTCTCTTCGATCGGGTTGAGGTCTTCGCGCTGAATATTTTCTATCAGCGCCATGGCCACGGTGGCCTGATCGGTGACATCGTGAACTATCGCCGGAATGCGGTCTAGCCCAGCCAATTGGGCGGCGCGCCACCGCCGCTCGCCGGCGATAATTTCAAATTGATTGTCGCTGCTATGGCTTTTGCGCACCACGATGGGCTGCATTAGACCCTGACTGGCAATAGAGTCTGCCAGCTCGCGCAAGCTATCCTCAGCAAATTGGGTTCTCGGCTGATAGGTCCCCCTATGCAGCATCTCGATGGGAATGGTCCTCAGCTCACCATCCCCAGCGCGATCCTGTGGCTGGAATTCTGAAGCTGTATCTACTGCAGCCTCCTCGGGTATGCTCAGCAGCGCATCCAACCCCCTCCCCAAGCTCTGTCTTTTGCTAACCATGTTTAGGTCCCTGTCATCTGTGTTGCACGATGTTGTTGGCGGAGAATCTCCCCAGCCAGTGCCAAGTAGGCAACTGCCCCTTTTGAATTTTTGTCGTAGGCGAGGGCCGGTTGACCGTGACTGGGCGCCTCTGCCAGACGCACATTGCGGGGAATACTGACACGATACAGCCGCTCGCCAAAGTATTTTCTGAGTTGTGCGGAGACGGCATTGGTCAAACTGTTCCGTGGATCGTACATGGTTCTCAATATGCCCTCTATTTTTAGTGAGGGGTTTATCAGCTTGGCTATCTGCTGAATGGTACTATTGAGCGCGGACAGCCCCTCCAGTGCATAATATTCGCACTGCATAGGCACTATCACACCCTGACTGGCAACTAGGGCGTTGACGGTTAGAATATTGAGAGAGGGCGGACAATCTATAATAATAAAGTCATACTGATCTTCCACCGACTTGAGGGCATGGCGCAGTCGATTCTCGCGACCGATTTCCTGCATCAGTTCAACCTCGGCCGCCACCAGATCACCATTGGCCGGAATCAACTGATAGTTACCAGAATCGGAAACCAGCGTACTCTCCTCAAGCGTCTGCCTCTCGGTGAGCACATGGTAGATGGTAGCTGCACAATTTTGCTTTTCGATACCTGAACCCATGGTGGCATTGCCCTGGGGGTCCATATCCAACAACAAGACGCGTTTTTTGTAGGCCGCCAAGGATGCGGCCAGATTAACGCTGGTTGTGGTTTTTCCGACGCCGCCTTTTTGATTGGCGATTGCTAAAATTTTGACCACTGGCTATCTTCTGTTTTTTTGGGTGGTTTTTGGGCCGTTCTCAACGCTCTGGGATCGACAGACTTTTTATACTGACCAAATGTCTCTCGCCGACAATTTGCGGTACTTTTAATTCTACCAGCTCGGTGACATTATAGGCTTTTGCCATTTTGCTCAACTCCGTTTCGGGGTTTTTTCCCTTCATGGCCAAAAAAGTGCCATCTTCTGCGAGCAAATGTTGACACTGGCTGAGCATATCGGGGATTGAACTAAAAGCTCGACTAATTACCCTATCAAATTTTGCCTGCGGTGTGTATGCCTCCACTCGCCGGTGGACTTGCTGGGCATTGGTCAACCCCAATTGCGAAATCACTTGAAACAAAAACCGCGTTTTCTTGCCGTTGCTATCCAGCAGGGTAAATTTTTTCTGGGGGTTTAAGATCGACAGCGGTATGCCGGGGAGTCCAGCCCCAGTGCCGACATCAATAATGGTGCTAGCATTTTCTATATAGGGGTGAACAGCGAGGCTATCTAGCAAATGCAACCCTATCATTTGCAATGGATCGCGGACTGCGGTGAGATTAAAGGTTTTATTCCACCGCTCCAACATATCCAAATAGCACAGCAGGCTGTCTAACTGTTGGCCAGAACAGGGGATGGCCAGGCTGGCAATACCCGCTTCGAGGCGCTGTCTTTTACTGCCGGACACCGGTGTTTAGGCCGCCTGTTTTTTTAGCGAAATCAACAGCAGCGACACCGCGGCCGGTGTCACCCCGGGTATGCGCGATGCGCGAGCTAGGGTGTCCGGTAGCGCTTGGCTCAATTTCTGTTTCACCTCATTGGATAGACCGCTCACTGCAGCGTAGTCAAAATCGTCAGGAATAGGCGTGTTTTCGTGGCGCCTAAGGCGCTCGATTTCCTGCTGTTGCCGGCTGATATAACCTGCATACTTGGCATCGATTTCAATCTGCTCTGCCACTTTAGCGTCCACTTGGTGCTCAGAGTCCAGGGCGCTGATCATCTGATGATTGACCTCGGGGCGCCTCAACAGCTCATACAGAGAGTACTCGTGAGAAAAGGGTTTTTCCAAATCGCCCTCAAGTTGTTTTGCCTGTGGCGAGCCGGGTTGAATCCAGGTGCTCTTTAAGCGTTGTCTCTCCAACTCTATGGCCTCCTGTTTTTCACAGAATTGTTGCCAGCGGTGATCGCCAACTAGACCCAAATTGCGACCTATCTGGGTGAGGCGCAGGTCGGCATTATCCTCTCGCAACATCAGTCGGTACTCAGCACGGCTGGTAAACATTCTATAGGGCTCACTGGTACCCATACTGATCAGGTCGTCGACCAGAACGCCCGTATAGGCTTCATCCCTGCCCGGACACCAGCTGTCGCGCTCCTGAACCCGCAGTGCAGCGTTGGCTCCTGCCAGCAAACCCTGAGCAGCGGCCTCCTCATAACCCGTAGTGCCATTGATCTGACCGGCAAAAAACAGTCCCTCTACGGCCTTGGTCTCCAGGGAATATTTGAGGTCTTGAGGATTGAAGTAGTCGTACTCGATAGCGTAGCCCGGCCTAGTGATATGGGCGTTGGCAAAACCCTCTATGGAGCGCACCAGCTCGAGTTGAGCATCAAAGGGTAGGCTTGTAGAGATGCCATTGGGATACAGCTCATGGGTGTTGAGACCCTCGGGTTCAATAAAGATCTGGTGTTGATCTTTATCGGCGAAGCGCACCACCTTATCCTCAATGGAGGGACAGTATCTAGGCCCCACACCACCGATAACCCCGGTGTACAGTGGCGATCGATCCATAGCGCCCTGAATAATTTGATGTGTACGGCTGTTGGTATAGGTTATCCAACAACAGGTCTGGGCGGGATGGTCGGCAACCTGACCCAAGTAGGACATCACCGGCTCGGGACTGTCACCCCACTGTTCCTGCAAGCTGCTGAAATCGACACTGCGGGCGTCAATCCTCGGTGGTGTTCCCGTTTTTAACCGCTCGACTCGAAGTGGTAATTCGCGCATTTGGTGGGCCAAATTTTCCGCTGCTGGATCGCCAGCGCGCCCGGCAGTGAAATTCTGCATGCCTATATGTACTTTGCCGGCAAGGAAGGTGCCCGCGGTAATTACCACCGACTTGGCGTGAAACAATAGCCCCATTTGGGTTTTGACCCCAGTAACTCGATCACCTTGAATAATCAGGTCATCAACCGCTTGCTGAAAGATACTGAGATTGGGTTGGTTCTCAAGGAACTTGCGCACCGCGGCTCTATAGAGCGATCTATCTGCCTGAGCTCTAGTGGCTCGCACCGCTGGTCCTTTGCGGGCATTGAGGACACGAAACTGTATACCGCCCAAATCGGTGGCTCTGGCCATAACACCATCCAGGGCGTCGACCTCTTTAACCAAATGGCTCTTACCGATGCCACCGATAGCCGGGTTGCAGGACATTTGCCCCAGGGTTTCGATATTGTGGGTCAGCAGCAGGGTTTTACAGCCCATGCGCGCCGCTGCCAGACAGGCCTCTGTGCCCGCGTGGCCGCCACCGACAACAATCACATCAAATTCGCTTGGATAATGCATAGCTCTTTGCAATCAAATTAGCTCAACCGGCTTATTATACGATGCTTCTTTTATTTTTTTTAATAAAGATATTTATATAGATAGATAAGTAGGATTGTTATAGTTGTTATTAGGCCTCCACTCTTTTGTAGATAACTACAGAAAATTCAATATATTCAGTAGGTTAAATGATTTATGGCACTGTAAAACCAAGGGGAGAATTAGTCGTTGATGTTGTGATTTAGACTGTTTATTTTTCTCCAATGATAGCTTGATAGCCCCACTGGCTGTATAACTGAGCGCGTTATGGGAATAGTTATAGCATCTAGCAACAGGTTTTCTACAGACTTTTAGGGTTCTCAAGCGTTACCCGATCAGTTTGTTAGTTTTCAGGGGATAATCTGGATGCAAGTTGTGTATACACCGGTATTTGTCGAAAACATACAAGCTTATTGATCTCGCGTAAGAAATTCTTTAGAATCGCGCGGCTCTGGGTGATGCAGCCCGACAACAGCGGATTTTTAGCCATGAAAAGAACATTCCAACCTAGCAACCTAAAACGCAAGCGCACCCACGGCTTCAGATCTCGTATGGCCACTAAGGGCGGTCGCGCTGTGTTGAATCGACGACGCGCCAAAGGCAGAAAGCGTCTAGCTGCCTAAGGTTTTGGGCCCAGTGCCCAATCGTAGTTTTAAACGGTGTAAGCGCTTATTAAACGCCTCTGACTTTCGTGAGGTGTTTGAACGCAATCGGATAAAAGTTGCCAACTCCTCACTGTTAATCCTCGCCAGACCCACCGATCGACAACCCTCACGTCTCGGCTTGGTAGTGGCCAAGAAAAACATTCCTACGGCGGTTCAAAGAAACCTGCTAAAGCGGGTGGTTAGAGAAACTTTTCGCCAACATCAATTTGAGAAGCCCATGGATATTGTCTTTCTGGCTCGCTCTGGGGCAAATAAATTGGCGGCTAAGCAGCTGACCGGCGAATTGCGCCGCTGCTGGGAAACGCTGGCGGAGCGGAGCACAAAAACAGCGGGCAAAGAAAGGTTGAACTCTCCGCGTGCGTAGATTGATCCTAGGCCTCATTAAGCTCTATCAGCTAGTGCTGAGTCCGCTGCTGGGCAAGAATTGCAGATTTCATCCAACCTGCTCCGAGTATGCAGCTGAAGCCATAGACAGGCATGGTGTTGTTCGGGGGGGTTATCTTTCTCTGCGAAGACTTATAAAATGCCACCCTTTTCACAGTGGTGGCTTCGATCCGGTTCCCGATTCGCAGGAGTTGCCTAGAGATGATGCGCCAACTGACAAAAACCATTGAGGTATGATTGAGGTATGAACTGGCAGAAAAATATAACTTTAGTTGCAATTGCTGTTGTTGCCTGGCTGTTAATCGTTCGTTGGAGTGATTACCAAAATCAGTTTGATCAAGTGGTAGATAGTCAGCCACCAGTTCAACTAGAAACGCCCCAGTATCCCTCTGAGGCTCGAACTACGGCGTCGCTGCCAACACTGGAAGAGCCCAGAGAACCCACTTCTGTGGCAGCGGTCAGCAGCGCCCAGTTGATCACAGTGACCACTGATATACTGGAGGTGGTTATAGATAAGTTGGGTGGTGATATAGTTCGAGTCCGTCTGCTCAACCATCTCACTAAAATGCCGGAAGATGGGGGGCAACCCATAACCCTGTTGCAGCGCACCGCTGACAGTGAGTATATAGCCCAAAGTGGTTTAATTGGCGGTAATGCCACCGATACCGCCGAGGGCAGACCGCTGTTTTACACCAGTGAGGACAGCTATCAACTGCGCCCAGGAGAGGACGGTTTAGCGGTTGACCTGAAGTACAACCAGAATGGCGTTGCCATCACTAAACGCTTTGAGTTCACACCGACCGACTACCAAATTGCGGTTCGCTATATTATTGATAACCCTACAGATAGCCCCTGGTCTTCGACTTTTTACGGCCAGATACGCCGTGATTCCCAGCAGCCTACCTTCAGCTCCACCGGTGGTATGCAAATGCAGGCATTCCTCGGTCCAGCATTGCGCGAACCGGAGAAAAACTACGCTAAATACGATTTTTCTGACATTGAGGACGATTCGGTTAAGGCCACCTTTAAAGGGGGATGGATAGCCTTTGTCCAGCATTATTTCATCAGTGCTTGGGTGCCGCCTCAAAACCAACAGAACAAATTTACCCTCAGGAAGCAGGGTGATAGAGATCGCTATCTGTTTGCTTTCACCGGGGAGAAGATAAACATTGCCCCGGGTGCCAGTGGTGAGTATCGAGCAGATTTTTATGTGGGACCGAAGAACCAATCAGTGCTCGCTGATTTGGCCGATTATCTCGATCTGACTATTGATTATGGATTCCTGTGGATGTTGGCTAAGCCCATATTTATGGTGATGCAATTTATCTATGATTTTATCGGCAACTGGGGTTGGTCGATTATTCTGTTGACGGTACTGATCAAAATACTGCTCTATCCACTCTCAGCAGCCGGTTTGAAATCTATGGCCAGAATGCGTGAATTGCAACCGGAGATGGCGCGAATTAAAGAATTGTATGGTGATGACCGCCAGCGCGCGGGCCAAGAGCAAATGGCATTGTTCAAGAAGCACCGGGTCAATCCCGCCGGTGGTTGTCTGCCAATGTTGTTGCAGATGCCGGTATTTATCGCACTGTTCTGGGTGTTGTCGGAGTCGGTCGAAATCCGTCACTCAGCGTGGATTGGTTGGATACAGGATCTCTCCTCCAAAGATCCGCTGTTTATTTTACCGTTGATAATGGGCGCCAGCATGTACTTGATGCAAAAACTGCAGCCCATGCCCACGGATCCCATGCAGGCTAAGGTATTTCAGTTAATGCCTATCGCGTTCACTGTTTTCTGCCTGTGGTTTCCCGCCGGATTGGTACTGTATTGGACCGTTAACAACCTGCTGAGTATTTTGCAGCAAATGGTGGTCAACCGACAGATCTCAGCCGCCAAGAGCAAGTGAGCAAAGAGCTCAAATGCGTAAAGGGCCTCTCAAAGGGGCTTTTTATTCGGGTTTTTCGGGCATAATCGCTCAATGACTGAAACCGCTCTCAAAAATAGTACAGATACTATTGTCGCCATAGCCACCGGCGCTGGCCGTGCCGGGGTGGGCGTCATTCGCCTTTCGGGGACCGATGACTTACAACCTTTTGTCAATGCGCTACTGGGCAGAGAGCAACAGCTAACGCCAAGGCAGGCGCACTATGGAAGCTTGCTGGATGCTGAAGGCCATACGGTGGACCAGGGACTGCTGCTGTATTTTCCATCCCCTCACTCCTTTACTGGTGAAAATGTCCTCGAGATTCATGGTCATGGAGGGCCCACAGTGCTGGATATGCTAGTCAATCGATGTCTTGAGCTCGGCGCGCGTTCGGCCCGCCCTGGCGAGTTCAGTGAACGGGCTTTTCTCAATAACAAACTAGATCTGGTACAAGCTGAAGCTATTGCCGATTTGATAGATGCCGCATCTGCGCGCGCGGTTAGATCAGCCAATCGATCCCTTCAAGGTGAGTTTTCAAAACAGATCCATCAGCTGGTTGAGCGCATGATTCAACTGCGAGTCTACATTGAAGCGGCAATAGACTTTCCGGAGGAGGAAATCGATTTTCTCGCCGACGATAGCATGCGTCGCGACCTATCCTGCCTAGCGCAGGACCTACAGCAAATTAAAATGTCTGCCCAGCAGGGGGCATTGCTGCGAGACGGCATTACTGTGGTTCTTGCCGGCAAACCCAATGCCGGTAAATCCAGCTTGCTCAATGCGCTCTCCAAACAGGATAGAGCCATAGTGACCCCGATTGCTGGCACTACCCGCGATGTACTCCGAGAGAAGATTACAATGGACGGTGTGCCCCTCAATATTGTCGATACTGCAGGTCTTCGAGACACCCAAGACCGTGTTGAGCAACAGGGTGTGTTGCGGGCGTGGGGGGAAATTGAGACGGCCGATGTGGTTCTGTTGGTGGTAGATGCTAGCGACAGTCAGACAGCTGAACTTGAGACACTCTGGCCGGATTATCTGCAGCGCTTCCCCAATGATCGACATAAGGTTATGGTCTTATTAAATAAGATTGATCTCTGCAATGCGTCTGGCCCCGCATCAGCTGAGGTGGCCAATGTGATTCAGTTATCCGCCAAGACTGGCGCAGGGATGGATACGCTGCGCGCAGAACTATTGAAGACTGCCGGTTTTCAAGAATTTTCAGAGGATGTCTTCTGTGCGCGCCGCCGGCATATTGACGCTGTGTCTAAAGCATTTCATTCTGTTCAGTCAGGCATAGATCAATTGATGGCCGCCAATGCGGGTGAGCTACTCGCGGAGGACCTGCGTCAGGCTCAGCAGTATCTTGGCGAAATTACCGGTGAGGTCACGCCCGATGATCTTCTGGGTCACATATTCTCAAGCTTTTGTATCGGAAAGTGACCGATAAGTTTTTTTTGGTCATTATCAAAATAAAGCGCACTGCAATTACCGGCTGTTTTTTGAGTTGAGGCTTTAAATCACCGTTTTTCTACCAGTTAATAACAACTTATCCACAGATGCTGATCAAATTTTGATCAAAAAAAGTGCAAACCCCTGTTGATAAAAAAAATCTTGAAATTACATAATAAGCTGATTAATAAAGAATTTTTTTACTGGCTTATTTTTCGGTGGTTTTATTTGGTGTGAATAGTTTTGCAAACAGCCAATCCGCTGATAGTATAAGTAGAAGAAAGGTTATATCCTTACAAAATAATAAAAAGTCAAAATACCCTGTAGGTTTGGCACATAAAACAGCTTTCCACGTTTGCCAAAAGGGTCTGATGGCGCTTTCAACTAAGGAACAACAAATGGGTTTCAGTACAGCTGAAGTGGTGTGGTCCCAATGTCAAAGTCAGCTCCAGGTAGAACTGCCTGAGCAACAATACAATACCTGGATTCGTCCTCTCACGGTTAAATACTCGGATAACAGCTATGGCACAGCATTAAAACAGGATGTGGTTGAGCTTATCGCCCCAAATCGGTTTATTGAAGATTGGGTTAAGAACAAGTTCTTCACCCGAATTCAGGAGTTATTCGATCAATTGAGTGGTAGTGAGGTGGCTTTGGCGATTGCCGCCACGCCCCCGCGGGCAGCACAATTTGAGTCTGCAACTACTGCCGTATCCTTTAGTAACAACGCGGAAGTGGCACCCCAGACCCCCGTGGCTGCTGAACCTGCTGTACAAAGCCCGGCCGCCAGGCCGCCGCGCTCCGCCGCAGAATCCAGTTTAAAAACCAACCTGAACAGCGACTTTACCTTTGATGCCTTTGTCGAGGGTAAATCGAATCAGTTGGCCTTTGCCGCCGCACAGCAAGTGGCGGAAAACCCGGGCGGTTCCTACAATCCGCTGTTTATTTATGGCGGTGTAGGGTTGGGTAAAACCCATCTGATGCACGCTGTGGGCAATGCTTTAAAAGAGAGAAAGCCCGATGCAAAAATAGTCTATTTGCACTCTGAGCGCTTCGTGGCAGATATGGTTAAGGCGCTACAGTTAAAGGCAATTGACGAATTTAAGCGCTTTTACCGGTCGGTGGATGCGCTGCTAATCGATGATATCCAATTCTTCGCCGGTAAAGAGCGCTCCCAAGAGGAGTTTTTCCACACGTACAATGCGCTGTTGGAAGGTGGACAACAGATGATTTTGACCTGCGATCGCTACCCCAAAGAGATAGATGGTGTTGAAGAGCGACTGAAATCTCGGTTTGGCTGGGGGCTTACCGTGGCGGTAGAGCCACCGGAATTGGAGACTCGGGCGGCGATATTGATGAATAAGGCGGCGCAGGGGGGTGTCTCCCTGTCCAAAGACGCCGCCTTCTTTATTGCTCAGCGTATCCGCTCCAATGTGCGTGAGCTAGAGGGGGCGCTAAAGCGAGTGATGGCTCACGCGCAGTTTACCCGCAGACCGATTGATATTGATTTAATTCGCGAGTCTCTCAAAGATCTGCTTGCCCTACAGGATAAGCTGGTTACTATAGACAATATTCAGCGGGTGGTAGCGGATCACTACCAATTAAAAATGTCCGATCTGCTGTCTAAGCGACGCAGTCGGTCAATTGCCCGGCCGCGGCAAGTGGCCATGTCTATCGCCAAGGAATTGACTAACCACAGCCTGCCTGAAATTGGTGAGGCCTTTGGTGGTCGCGACCACACTACGGTTCTCCACGCCTGTCGCAAAGTTAAAGAATTGGAGTCGACCGATAGAGAGGTGCAGCGGGATCTGAAAAACCTCTATCGCACGCTTTCAACCTAGATTTTTGAACTAAAATAAATAGAGTATTGCCGGAGTAAACAACAACTATGAATTTTACCCTTTCTCGAGAGGCGCTCCTCAACCCCTTGCAATTGGTGGCTGGTGTGGTGGAACGCCGTCAGACCCTACCCATACTGTCAAATATACTGTTTCGCTTGGAGGGCAATAAGCTCTCGCTCACCGGCACAGATCTCGAGGTGGAAATTATCGGCTTTACCGAGGTCGAATCTGGTGGTGAATCGGCTCAGGTTACTGTGTCGGCGCGCAAAATTTTAGATATTTGTCGCTCGCTACCCGAGGGCGCTACCCTGGATTTTGCCAGCGCTGACGGCAAGGCCGTACTGACCAGTGGCAGAAGTAAATTTTCACTGGCAACACTGCCGGCCAACGAATTCCCCAGTGTGGATCAGGGGGAGCAGAGCGTTGAGTTTGTGGTATCTGCAAGTTTGATTAAAGGCTTGATAGAGTCAACCTCTTTTGCTATGGCTCAGCAGGATGTCAGGTACTACTTAAACGGCATGTTGTGGGAGGTTACCACCAATCAGCTTCGCGCTGTGGCGACCGATGGTCACCGACTAGCCCTTTGCGATAGCAACTGTGAGATCAGTGTCGACGGCAAGGTCTCTGCGATTCTGCCGCGTAAAGGTATCGCCGAGCTGTCCCGCTTGTTGGCAGAGGATGAGGTGCGTGTTTCAATCGGTTCCAACCATATAAGAGTTACTGGCGCCGACTACTGCTTTACCTCTAAGTTAGTGGATGGTGCCTATCCAGACTATGATCGTGTTGTTCCCAAAGGCGGAGACAAGCAGGTGGTTGGAAACAGAGAGCTGTTAAAACAAGCTTTCAGCCGCACTGCGATACTTTCCAATGAGAAATACCGCGGCGTAAAAATCCAACTGCAACAGGATGTGATGCTAATGGTTGCCAATAATCCTGAACAGGAGGAGGCTCAGGAGGAGGTCGCGATAAGCTATGGCGGGGAAGTTCTGGAGGTGGGTTTCAACGTCAGCTACCTGTTAGATGTGCTCAATGTGCTCAAGGGAAAAGAGATTCGCTTTACGCTATCGGATTCAAACAGTAGTGCTCTGATTGAGGAAGCCAGTGGCGATAGCCAGGGTATTTACGTTGTTATGCCAATGCGGCTCTGAGGATAAATTTCTTACTCTGAGCAGAGGCGCATGTTACTGCAAAGCCTAAAAATCGCACAGGTGCGCAACCTTGAGTCTGTTAGTATTGATTGTGGTGCCAAGGCCAATTTTATCTATGGTACCAACGGCAGCGGTAAAACCAGTTTGCTGGAATCTATCTTTATTCTGGGGCGGGGCCGCTCCTTTCGGCACAGAGATTTGCGGTTGGTGGTCAACCGGGCGTCCGAAGAACTGGTTGTATCGGCAAAGCTTTTCCACCCCTCGCCTCAAACTACCCGACAAATGGGCGTTATGCGTTCAGCTAGGGGTGAGTTTGAGGCGCGCATTGACGGCAGGGCACTTTACCTAGCCTCAGACCTTGCTAGAGAGTTACCTATTCAGCTGGTGGATGCCCAAAGTTTCTCGCTGTTGGAGGGCGGGCCCTTGCAGCGCAGGCAGTTTTTAGACTGGGGTGTGTTCCATGTGGAACAAAATTTTTCTGGCCTGTGGCGGCGTTTTCAAAAAACCTTAAAACAGCGCAATCAATTGCTTCGTCATGGTAGAATAGACGAGCAACAGTTGCGGGCTTGGACAGCAGAATTGATTCCACTGAATCAACAAATCACCCAGTACCGTGAACAGTATTTACAGCAGCTACAAAAATATCTAGCGGATGTAGTGGGGCATTTGGATGGCCTGGGGGCTGTGACCCTTGAGTATAGTCAGGGTTGGTCTGAAGCCAAGACTATCGGTGAAGTTTTTGAGGCGGATCGTGAGCGAGATATAGCCACTGGTACAACCTCTCACGGCGCTCAGCGCGCGGATATAAAAGTTTTTGTGGAGGGTACTTTGGCAGCTGACTGTCTCTCAAGGGGTCAGTCAAAGCTCTTGGTATACGCCCTAAAGCTGGCCCAAGCCTGTCATTTTAAGGCCACCTGTGGACAGGGCTGTGTGTTTTTGTTAGATGACTTGCCCGCAGAGCTAGATAGTGAAAATCGTCGGGATGTGCTGGCTTATCTCAACCGTTTGGATTGCCAATATTTTGCAACCGGTGTGGATAAGCGGGATTTTGATAAAATGCTTGGGGAAGCAGGCGTAAAAATGTTCCACATGGAACAGGGTGTGGTCTCCAATGGTTAAAAAATAGGAAGAATACAACTATGACCGAAGAAGCCAACTACGACTCATCGAGTATTAAGGTACTGAAAGGTCTGGATGCGGTTAGAAAGCGTCCGGGAATGTATATTGGTGATACTGATGACGGCACCGGCCTCCACCACATGGTGTTTGAGGTGGTCGATAATTCTATTGACGAGGCGCTGGCTGGACACTGCTCTGAAATTAAAGTGGTTATCCATCCCAATGAGACCATTTCAGTGTCAGATAATGGGCGCGGTATCCCCACGGAAATGCATGAGGAGGGCGTATCGGCAGCCGAAGTGATAATGACGGTGCTTCACGCCGGTGGTAAGTTCGATGACAACAGCTACAAGGTTTCTGGTGGGCTTCACGGTGTTGGGGTATCTGTGGTCAATGCGCTATCCGAGCAGATGCGCCTGACGATTCGTCGCAACGGTAAGGTTCATGAGCAGACTTACACCCACGGGGTGCCAGACGGCCCGCTAGAAATTATCGGCAATACCAAGGACACTGGGACAGAGGTTTTCTTCCAGCCCTCTGCAGAGACTTTCAGCAACATTAATTTCCACTTTGATCTTCTGGCCAAGCGCCTCAGAGAGCTGTCCTTTCTCAATTCCGGTGTGCGTATCCTGCTGGTCGATGAGCGCAGCGGCGAGCAAGAGGCCTACGAGTATGACGGTGGACTGAGTGCCTTTGTGGAATATTTAAATACCAACAAAAATACCATCAATAAGATTATGCACTTCAATACCACCCGTGAAGATGGCATCAGTGTTGAGGTGGCACTGCAGTGGAACGATGGATTTCAGGAAAATATTCTCTGCTACACCAACAATATTCCCCAGCGTGATGGCGGTACCCATCTGGCTGGATTTAGATCGGCCCTGACCCGAGGACTCAACAACTATATTGAAAAAGAGGGCATTAGCGCCAAGTCTAAAGTTAATACCACCGGTGATGATGCCAGAGAGGGCTTAACTGGCATTATTTCGGTGAAGGTGCCAGACCCCAAGTTTTCCTCGCAAACCAAAGACAAATTGGTCAGCTCTGAGGTCAAGTCAGCGGTCGAGCAGGAAATGGGTGACAAGTTCAATGATTACTTGTTGGAGTTTCCCCAGGAGGCCAAGGCGGTAGTCAATAAAATGATTGATGCCGCAAGAGCGCGGGAAGCCGCGCGCAAAGCGCGGGAGATGACCCGTCGCAAAGGTGCGCTGGATATAGCGGGACTGCCCGGCAAACTGGCCGATTGTCAGGAAAAAGATCCGGCGCTCTCCGAGCTCTACCTGGTGGAGGGTGACTCCGCTGGCGGTTCAGCCAAGCAGGGGCGCGCCCGTAAAACCCAGGCTATTCTGCCCCTGAAGGGCAAGATTTTAAATGTTGAAAAAGCGCGCTTCGATAAAATGCTGTCCAGTGCCGAGGTGGGAACCCTAATTACCGCCCTGGGCTGTGGCATCGGTGCCGATGAGTTTAGTCTGGAGAAACTGCGCTACCACACCATTGTGATTATGACCGATGCCGATGTCGATGGCTCTCATATACGCACGCTGCTGTTGACCTTCTTTTTCAGGCAGATGCGAGAACTGGTAGAGAGTGGTCACATTTTTATCGCCCAGCCCCCGCTCTACAAGGTGAGCAAGGGGAAAAGTGAGCAGTACCTCAAGGATGATGATGCCCTAGAGGCTTATTTGACCCAGAAAGCCTTAGAAGGGGCCAGTCTGTATGTCAATAAAACTGCGCCGGCAATCCAGGGCGTTGCGCTGGAAACCCTAGTTAACCAATTTAGACAAGTGGCGGCACTGATACAGCGGATGTCACTGGTCTACCCCAAAGAGATCCTTGAGGCGCTGGTATACAGCAGCCCGCTAAGCAAGGAAAATCTGGGAAAAAGCAGTGAAGTTGCCACTTGGTGTAGCGAACTGCAGGGAAATCTTACGAAAATAGAAAGTGGAACACACCGCTATCAGGTCACTGCGGAGCAGGATCCAGAGCGCGAAGTCTATGTGCCTACTATTGAAATAACAGCCCACGGTGTCCCCCATCGACATCGCTTGGGGCGCGACTTTTTCGCCTCAGCTGAGTATGCAAACATCGTTGAGTTGGGCTCGACGCTACAGGGCCTAATAGAAGAGGGGGCCTATGTGCAGCGCGGTGAGCGCAGTCAATCTGTAGAGTCCTTTGATCAGGCGCTCAACTGGTTGATGGCGGAGTCTCGGCGCGGCATCAATACCCAGCGCTACAAGGGATTGGGGGAAATGAATCCTGAACAGCTGTGGGAGACCACTATGGATCCAGAAACTCGGCGCATGTTGGCAGTAACCATTGAGGATGCGATTGCCGCAGATCAGATGTTTACCACATTGATGGGTGATCAGGTGGAGCCGCGACGCGACTTTATTGAGAGCAATGCCCTATCTGTGGTCAATCTGGATGTCTAGTCGATTCTCGATGCTATCCAGTTGCGGGCGTGATCGGTGATATCTCTGGCAGACAGCTGACTGCTGTCGATTACTGGCCCAATCTGCATATGAATGGTGCCGGGGATTTTTAATAGCCCCTTGCGTTGCCAGTGTTCACCGCTGTTATGGGCCACCGCTATAACCGGTACTTTCGCCCGCTTGGCCAGCGCCGCGCCACTGGTTTTAAATTCTCCTAGCTGATCTTTGTTGGTCCGCGTGCCCTCTGGATAGATAACCACGCGGTTGCCCCTCTGCAGTCGCCTAGTACCCTCTTTGAGAACTGATCTGATCGCCTTTGCTGGCTCGGCGCGCTGGATAGGGATGGGCTGCATAAAATGCAGCGCCCAGCCAAACAGGGGTATCCACAGTAATTCCCGCTTGAGGATAAAGTTGGCCGGCTGAAAGTACCACTGCATAAAAAAGGCTTCCCAGCTACTCTGGTGATTGCTGAGAATGACACAGGGGCCGGTGGGTAGATTATCTACCCCCGAGACTTTGATTTTGACGCCGCAAGTGATGCGCAGCCACAGCATCACCAGATAGTTGCCGCTGGTAGCAACTTTCTGCAGCATGGCAAAGGGCAGAAAGCACAGCGCACAGGTCAGTAGACTGGTGGCTACTATTATAGTGATGAAACCGGGGTAAAACAGCAGCGATCTCAGGTAGTAAAAGATAATCTTGTGTGTGGACAATTCCCTTTAATCCATTATTTGGTGGGTGCTAACTGCGAAATATCGGCTACATTAATAAATAGTTGTCGCAGGTTTTGCAATAGTGCCAGACGATTGTTGCGTGTTTTTTCGCAATCTGTCATCACCATCACTTGGTCAAAAAAATGGTCCACTGGCTGGCGCAGTGTCGCCAGCTTTTCCAGCGCTCCATAGTAATTGCGTTGCTCGAGCATTGGCGCGATGGTTTTTGACAGTGCGGCCATTTGCTCTGCCAATTGTTTTTCGGCAGCGTCCTCCAACAGCGACAAATCTAGAGCATGAGGTTTTTTATCCCCCAACTGCTTGTTGAGTAGATTGGATACTCGCTTGTTGGCGGCGGCTAGCACTGCGGCATCAGGCAACAGCGTAAATTTCTTTACCGCCTCAATTCGAGCGCTGATATCCAGTGGATTTGAGAGCTTCAGGCAGGTTACTGACGTGATACGGTTAACATCGTGACCTTTGTCCTTGTACCAAGATTTGAAGCGGTCCATAATGTAAGTGAGTACTTGCTCATTTAGTTTATCGCCGGTTGCTTTGCGGGTTTTTACCGCACTGTATTGCGCTTCGGCACAGTGGATTAAATCTATCAGATCAATATCCAAATCGCCCTCAATAATAATCCTCAGTATGCCGAGACTGGCCCTTCGCAGGGCAAACGGGTCTTTGGAACCAGAGGGTTGCTGACCTATGCTAAAGATACCCACTAGGCTGTCTATGCGATCGGCAATGGCAAGCGCCTTTCCAGTTGCACTGGATGGAATCTCATCCCCGGCAAATCTGGGCAAATATTGCTGATACAGGGCCTCAGCGACATCGGGGTGCTCGCCATCGTGCAATGCGTAGTAACGTCCCATAATACCCTGCAGATCGGCGAATTCGCCCACCATATCGGTCAATAAATCCGACTTACAGAGTTCAGCGGCGCGTTTTACTAGCGTGCTGTCGGCACCCATCTGATCAGCTAGCTGTTGGCCAATTGCCGCCACTCTTTCGGTCTTGTCGTAAACTGAGCCGAGCTCAGCTTGAAAGACAATAGCCTTTAAAAACGACCTTCTGTGGTCGAGGGATGCGCGCTTGTCGTTCTCATAGAAAAAGGCAGCGTCAGCTAGTCTAGGCCGAATGACCCGTTCATTACCATCAATTACTTGCGTGGGATCTCGGCTTTCAATATTAGCTACGGTAATAAACGCGGGCATTAATTGACCCTGGTTATCCACTACATGAAAATATTTCTGATGCTCCTTCATCGACGAGATAAGGGCCTCTGCAGGCACTGAGAGAAAGTGTTGATCAAATTTCCCCAGTAATGGCACTGGCCACTCATTGAGGGCTGCGACCTCCTCGAGCAGATCGGGGTCTATCACCGGCGTACCACCCAGCTTTACAGCCAGATCATTGACCCCTTTGGTGATAATTGCCTTGCGCTCCTCGCTGTCGGCAATCACAAAGCCATCGCGTAACTGCTGTTGATAGCTGAGAGCGGATTCCACAACAATTTCATGGTTGTAGTGAAATCTGTGGCCGCGGCTCTTGTTGTCGATCTTGAGACCCAGTATTTCGCCCTCGCACAGTTGGTCGCCAAACAACATCACCGCCCACTGTGCCGGTCTGACAAACTGCACCCGCTGATCGCCCCAGCGCATCGGCTTGGGTATCGGCAACTCGGTGAGGGACTGACGGATAATACTGACCAGAAGGGTACGGGTCTCGGTGCCCGCTTCAGTGCGTCGCAGGCATAATTTTTCTTGCTGCCCATCATGCTCAATATGATCGCGCAACAGTTCCACTGCTAGATCGTTCTTCTGGGCAAAGGATTCGGCAGCTCGGGTGGGTTCGCCAGTTGCAGAAAAGGCCACCTTGGTTGGAGGTCCCCAGATAACCTGGGTTTTGTCTGCGGTGCGCTGATCTAAATCTTTTACCCGCAGTGCCAGCCGGCGCGGTGCGGCGAAGGCTGTTACTTCGCCAAAGGACAGGCCTAGACCACTGAAATTGGCGATCACAGCGTCAGTTAACGCCGAAGATAGAGAGGATAGCGCTTTGGGCGGCAGTTCTTCAGTACCCAATTCAAATAGAAAATCCGATTTCATTGGCTCTCCCCGCGGTGCTTGTCGATCACTTCTTGCGCGATTGTCTTATCGGCCAGGGGAAATCCGGCAGCGAGACGGGAGTCAAAGTAGCACTGTGCTACGCCCCGAGACAGGCTGCGCACTCGCAGTATAAAGCGTTGTCGCTCGGTCACCGAGATGGCTTTGCGCGCATCCAGCAAATTAAAACTGTGGGAGGCCTTAACCACCAACTCGTAGGCCGGCAGGGGAAGCTTTAAATCAATCAGGCGCTGAGCATCTTTCTCATACTGATCAAAGGCACTAAACAGAAACTCAATATCAGCGTGTTCAAAATTAAAAGCCGACAACTCGCGCTCATTTTGCAGGAAGACATCGCCATAAGTCACCGTGCCGGTCGCGCTTCTGGACCACACAAGGTCGTAAATGCTGTCTACAGCCTGCAGGTACATAGCGATGCGCTCTAGACCGTAGGTGATTTCACCGGTGACCGGATAGCACTCCAGCCCGCCCACCTGTTGGAAGTAGGTAAACTGGGTGACCTCCATACCATTCAGCCAGACCTCCCAGCCCAGACCCCAGGCGCCGAGGGTGGGTGACTCCCAGTTGTCCTCGACAAAGCGGATATCGTGAATCTGCGGATCGATTCCCAGATGTACCAGAGAGCCCAGATACAGGTCTTGAATATCTGACGGCGAGGGCTTCAACACCACCTGAAATTGGTAGTAGTGTTGCAGTCGATTGGGATTGTCACCGTAGCGGCCGTCAGTGGGTCGTCGCGATGGCTGTACGTAGGCGCTGTTCCAAACTTCCGGACCAATGGCGCGCAAAAAAGTCGCTGGGTGAAAAGTGCCAGCACCCACTTCCATATCCAGGGGCTGCATAATAACGCAGCCCTGTTTGGACCAGTAATCTTGAAGTTTTGCGATCAGTTCCTGAAATGTGTCAGGGGCCCCGCTTATCTTGCCCACCTAAATCACCCAAAATAATACTTAATAAAACGCGCAATTATAAACGCGCAGGGGGATAAAGATAGAGGCAATCACAGCCTTTTCAAACCCAGCTTGAGACAACGCCAATTTTTTGCCACAGCCGGAGGATTTATTCAAACGCAACCCCGCGGTTGAGGATATAATGCTGGGCTCACCCAAGTAATAGATACGGAGCACAATATGGTACATGTCAGGAATGGTGACAGAGTTCGCAAAGCGGTTTTTCCGGTTGCCGGTATGGGCACCCGCTTTTTACCCGCCACCAAGGCCAACCCCAAGGAAATGATGCCAGTAGTCGATAAGCCACTGATTCAGTATGCGGTGGAAGAGGCGGTAGAAGCCGGCATTACCGAGATGATCTTTGTCACCGGCCGTACCAAGCGCAGCATTGCCGATCACTTTGACAAGGCCTATGAGTTGGAGCATCAGCTCGAGCAGCGCGGCAAAAAGGAACTGCTGGCCATTGCCCAGAATGTTGTACCTAAGGGGGTTAGCTGTACCTATATTCGCCAGAACGAGGCCCTGGGTTTGGGCCACGCTGTGGCAATTACCGCCCATTTGATTGGCGATGAACCTTTTGCAGTGATATTGGCAGACGACCTGATCCACCATAAAAAAGGTGCGGTGAAGCAGATGGTTGAGATCTATGACTACTACAAGAGCTCGGTGATTGCAGTGCAAAAGGTCGAGGGTCCGGCGATATCCTCCTACGGTGTCATCAGCGGCAACAAACAGTCGGATCGGGTGCACCTCCTGGATAAAATTGTTGAAAAACCGGCATTTGAAGATGCGCCATCCGATATGGGAGTCACGGGGCGCTATATCTTCACACCCCAGATGTTCTCCCATCTGGCCAAGCTCAAGCCCGGTGCCGGCGGTGAGCTGCAACTGACCGATGCGATTCAGACGCTACTCGTTGAGGAGCAGGTATTGGCCTATGAATACCAGGGTACCCGCTACGACTGCGGCAGCAAAATGGGCCTACTCAAGGCCAATATTGAACTGGGTCTGGAGCATAGTGAGATTGGCAAGGACCTGCGGCAATATCTAGTGGAAGAATTACCCGACAAGCTATGAAGCAGCAGTTAGCGCTCGTCAGCCTGAGGCTGATCGGCTACTTGCCCCTCGGATTGGCCAGAGTGTTGGGCCGCGCTCTGGGCTTTGTGATGCGACGTGTCTCCGCCAAGCCCTACAGGGTAGCGAAGCTCAATCTTGCCGCTTGCCTGCCCCAGTTGGAAGATGCAAATATTGAAGCAATGGCGGGGCAGAGGATGCTCCACTTCGGCCAAACCCTCTTTGAAACTCCCGGGCTGTGGCGCCGGTCCGCAGACTGGTTGGCGTCAAAAATCCTCTCGGTGGACGGCGAGGAAATTCTGCAAAGCGCTCTGGATAATGATAGCGGAACCGTAGTATTGGTGCCCCACCAGGGGAACTGGGAGGTAATCGGCCTGTGGCTGGCCAGCCGCACTCAGATGACATCCCTCTATCAGCCACCCAAAATGCACAAGTTGGAGACCTTGATTAAAACTGCTCGTCAGAGGACTGGCGCTCACCTGGTTCCCACCAACACCCGCGGCGTGGCGGCCCTGATCAAAGCCCTGCGACGGGGTGAGACCACGGCTATTCTTCCAGATCAACAGCCGGCTACTAACGGCGGCAGTTTCGCACCATTGTTCGGCCTTCAGGCGCTGACCATGACACTGCCCAGTAATTTGCTCAAGCGCTCGGCCAGTCGGGTAGTTTTTGCCTGTGCCCTGCGCGAACAAGGTGGGTGGCGGCTGCATTTTATGGATGCGCCACAGCAGATATACAGCACTGACCCAGCGACTAGTCTGCGGGCGATGAACAGTGGCATCGAGGCGATTGTGGCCCTGGCACCCGAGCAGTATCAGTGGGAGTACAAGCGCTTTCGCGCCCGTCCTGAGGGCAGCCCAGCCATCTATCCGAGCGGAATATAAAGCCATTGTCTCCTTCCAGATCCTTTGTCTATCCCCCGGGAGCCGAGCCTCTTTGGCGCCCTATGTTGTGCGACTCAGATTATCGGGTGCCGGTACATTGGCGCCCCTGGTTATCTGATACAGGATCACTAACTGAGCGGTTGCAGGTCGCCAGCGATCAGCAGTTGCGAGTAACGATTATCCAACAGCAATTGGCGGTGCCGAAACTTTCTGAGAGACAGGCACTGGGACTGCCGGCCAGGCGCCGTGCGCTGATTCGTGAGGTAATCCTCTGGGGTCGGGGACAACCCTGGGTCTATGCTAGAAGCATACTGCCCCTGACAACACTGACCGGTAGACTAAAGCCACTGAGGCGACTGGATAACCGTCCTCTGGGCGCTCTGTTGTTCAATGATCCCAGTATGCATCGCGAGCCAGTGCAAGTCGCTCGATTTAAAGTTCAAGCCGACTGCCTGCCGGGTCTCGCACGAGGCACGGGAGTGCCGCTGTGGGGACGCCGTTCAGTATTCCGCCTGGACAGCAAGCCACTGTTGGTCTCGGAAATTTTTCTAGAGGGTTTTAAATGAATCATCCGATCCTTAGTGCACTTGATCCCTGGCTGCGGCTGATGAGGCTCGATCGACCCATAGGCATCTACCTGCTGTTGTGGCCCACCTATTGGGCGCTGTGGTTTGCC
>Ga0213866_10000235_pt1 | contig 45904 bp, 34 predicted proteins | sample PICome_11_FD_160079 | JGI IMG/M metagenome (GOLD analysis project Ga0213866, IMG submission 160079) | Coastal seawater microbial communities near Pivers Island, North Carolina, United States - PICO284 | ecosystem: Environmental > Aquatic > Marine > Coastal | place: USA: North Carolina...
GGATATTGGTCAGCGGCGTGCGTAGCTCGTGCGTCGCTCTGCTGACAAAGTCGTGGCGAGACGCCTCAGCGATTCGCTGCTGCGTGATGTCCTCGATCGTCATCACCAGGCCGCCGCTGTTACTCAGGCGACGCAGGGTTGCACGCAGCGTGTTCTCTTGACTTGCTTCACCGAGCGTAATCTCGTGCGTAACTCGGCCGGGCCCGGACCCCGAAAGCACCTGCTGAACAAGCTCGACGAGCGGCTCGTCGCTAATGATCGTGGGCAACTGCACGCCGGGAGCGGCCTCTTCGGTCATGATCGGAGAGGCCCCTGCTGCGCCGTTGCTGTAGAGCACTCGGCCGCGCGTGTCCGCGAGTAGCAGGCCACAGCCCAGGCCTTCGCACGCAACTTCCATCGTGCCGCCACCACTATGCGCATTCATCGCTTCGAGTGTCTTATCGATCTCGGCCTGTTCTTTATCCTGGCATCTCGACAACAATCGATTCCACCCCGCGGCTTCCGCGCCCCATGCGGGGTTGACGGTCAACGCCGAGAGATCCGGCATCGTCTCACCCGCTTCACGCAGCGCACCGCGGATCAGGGTCAACACGGTCAATCGGTTCTGCATCTTCCGCAGGAGCAGCGCACCGCCGCCCAGGCCAAGCAGGCCAATCATGGCGGCACCGGGCAGCATCGGTTTGATAATGGCAACTGATGCGGGCAACGAGCTGGCAAGCGAAAGTGTCGCCTCGCCCTTGCCCGGCACGGGCACGACGCGATCGACATGGATCGTGCCGTTGATCACGCGCGTATCCGAGCTGGTGCTCTCCTGATTAGGCCAAGTCGCGGGGAGCACGGTGAGCTGGGGCTTATCCAGATTCGCGTCAACGAGCGGCTGACCGTCTGCAAGAAGGATGCGGCAGGCGTCCAGTTCCTGTTGGTATCCGGCCTCGCTGATTAATCGCCGAACGGCAGACAGCTCCCCACTGGCCAGCAGCGGCTCGATACTCGCCGAGAGGTTATCGGCCAGCATCTCCACCCGAGCGATTGCTTCGTCGTGCTGGTACTTAACCGAGGACTGCGCAACCCACCACAGCCCGGCGGCATAAACCAGCGCGCCAAACACCGACAACGCGGCGACGAATGGCCAGGTCAAAGCCTGCCCACCACCTCCCGATCGCTTCTTAGGAAAGCTTGATGTCAAGATGTTCCAATTCATTGGCCTCCAGCACGCATCTAGCGCACCAAGATCTATATCGACCCGGTCAGGGGGCCTCTGAAGGCCATTGCCGGACCTAAATCCCCCTCTCTCGTTGGCCGATAGGGCTGATAATGGACAATCCTCAGACCACATCCCAGGGGCACGACCAACCGACCGTGCTGATCGCCGACGACGAGCCACATATCCGGCACCTGGTCGGGACCAAGCTCAAACTCGCGGGCTACAACGTCCTCGTTGCGTCCAATGGTCAGGATTGTCTCGAGTTGGCACGGGAACACCACCCGTCGCTGATCGTCACCGATTTCCAGATGCCGATGCTCTCGGGCTTTGAGATGAGCCAGGCGCTTGCCGAGGACCAGAGCACCTCCGACATCCCGATCATCCTGCTCACCGCGCGTGGCCACAAGATTACGCAAGAGGAACTCGACACGACCGGTATCCGGATGGTCATGGACAAGCCCTTTGGGCCAAGCGACCTGATGACACGTGTCCGGGGCATGCTCGACGAAGCCGCCTAAACAAATTCACTCCCTTGGCTGAGCACCATGCAAGGCAGTCTTCACAAACAGATGGACGATCAAGCCACGCGCACCTTCGTAAACAGGTGCGCCGAGCTATCGCTCATGGTTTGGGCCTATGACGGGCAGTCGCTGGAGGCGGTCGCGCCTGACAATTCGGCTGCAAGCCATCTCAAAGCATCGCCAGGCACAGAGCTGTCCGACAAAATACAGCGGAACCTCGACGCACTGATGGAGGCAGGCGAACCGATCGACATCGACGCCGGCCTGCACGCCGCTTGGATCGCAGACAACGATGGGCCTGGGCAAGGCTACGTCGTCGTCCCCGCGCTCGGCCCCTCGGAACACCCGCCAACCGCCGACGAGATCGCCCCCGCGATCAAAGCGCTCACGTGGAACCTGCAAGACCTGCGTCGCGCCGACCAACACCAGTTCGCGGTGGAAGACCTGGCCGAGCAGCTTGGCCAGTCGTATGAAAACATCACGCTGATGTACAGCATCGGCCGGTCCATGCGTTCAATGGCCGCGCCGGTCAAGCTCGCACAGGGCATCTGCGATCAGATCCGCGTAACCCAGGGTTTCGGCTGGTCGGCCGTCCGCTTTGTCAGCGACGACCAGGACCTCTCCGGGCTGCAGGACGCGTGCCTGGTCACCGGCAACATGCCCTTCGAGGAAACGGAATTCCGCAAGGTCACCGCCGACCTGATCGCCGAGCAGGAAGGCAAGCACTGGAGCAAGCTCATCCAGATCGGTCAGCACAAGCTGGCGGACCTGGTGCAATCCGAAGTCATCCTTGAGCCGATCCGGCACGACGACCGCGTCATCGGCATCGTACTGGCCGGGGGCAAGACCGGGCCTGACGCCGAAGCAACCAGCGGCGACACACAACTCCTTGACGCCATCGCCGGCTTCCTCGGCGCCTTGCACGAGAACGCCGCGCGATTTATCGAGCAGAAGAACATGTTTATTGGATCCCTAGAGGCGGTCTCCACGGCGCTCGACGCCAAAGACCGGTACACCCACGGTCACTCCGAACGCGTCGCCTGGCTGGGCACCCAGCTCGCCGAGGCCATCGGGCTTGATGCCGACGAGGTCGAACGTATCCGCATCAGCGGGCTCGTCCACGACGTCGGCAAGATCGGTGTGCCCGAAGCGGTGCTCTGCAAGACCGGCCGGCTCAACGACGAAGAGTTCGACCAGATCAAGAAGCACCCGCGCATCGGCTACAACATCCTCAAAGGCATCCCGAAGATCGACGACGTGCTCGACGGCGTGCTCTACCACCACGAACGATGGGACGGCCGCGGCTACCCCACACGACTGGCCGGCGAATCCATCCCGCTCTACGGCCGGATCCTCGCCGTTGCCGACACCTTCGACGCGATGAGCTCGACGCGTTCTTACCGCCAGGCGATGAACCGCGAGAAAGTGCTTGCCGAGATCGCCGACTGCGCGGGCACGCAGTTCGACCCCGCACTGACCGGCCCGTTCATCGCGCTGGACTTCACCGAGTACGACGAGATGGTCGCCCGACACCAAGGCGACTCGGCCGACGAGCAGAAAGACCTCGCGGCGTAAGCCACTTTCAAAGCGAATGCATGTCCCGGCCGGTCAAACCGGCCCGCTGTCGCGTTGGCTTGTTTAACAAAGGATTTGACCCGAAAGTCGTTACCCCAAAGCGGTAATTGCATCCCCCTTTCGGGGGGTTTTGTTGGCGTTAATGCAAAAGTCTATTGCATTTCCTGACTACCCCTATATCTTTGCACCTGTTCCGCTAACACGCCCGTTCGGGTAGCGGTATTAAACAGAAGGAGCATGCGAAAAGGATCGCATCAAAGAACCCAGGTCAGAACATTTCTGCACCAAAATTAAGGAGACATGAATATGAAGACTCAAACCCTCTTGGCCGCCGTGGCCACCACCGCACTCATCGCAACCAGCGCGAACGCGGCGACCGTTGTTCTTAGCGAAGACTTTGAGTACGGTAAGACCAACAGCGACTTGAATGTCGACGTGGCCTTGCACGAACTAATCGGCTACGGGCTGAACGACAACAACCCGACCACGCTGCTCAACGGCGGCGTCGGCACCGGCGGCAACGTCCGCACCGACCAGGCGGGCTTCGGCGGCAACTACGGCACCGGCGACAACGCAGGCAACGGCGTCCGCGTCCGCTCCTCCAACGGCGCCATGCTGAACCGCGACGCCATGGACCTCTCCTCGTTCTCCGAGGTGACGTTCTCGTTCGACGTCAAGCAGGTCACCGCTAACTACGTACAGGTCATTGAGTACTCCGAAGACCAGGCCTTCACCAGCGCGGTCCTTCTGGACACGCTCGATGGCAACACGGACAACGGCGTCTGGATCGCCAAGTCCTACACCCTGACCGACGGTGTCGGCGGCGTGAACCTCACCAACGACGCCTACTTCCGTATCCGTAAGCTCCGCCCTAACCCCGGCGGCACGAACGGCGGCGCGAACTCGACCTTCCACGTCTACGACAACCTGCTGATCGAGGGCGTTCCCGAACCTTCGTCGCTCGCCCTGCTCGGCCTCGGTGGTCTGCTGATCGCTCGCCGTCGCCGCGGCTAAGTTCAGCCAACCCATTTTGATTCTCCTCCTACGCCCGCCTCCTCGTGAGGCGGGTGTTTTTTTGCGCGCATGACCATAGCCGCCGGGCAACGCCCCGGGGGACGAACCAGCTCACGCCCGTTCGCGGCACGACGCCAAGCTCACCAATGAATGTGGCTTCGCCCCCGCGTGTTACGCGGCGGCTACGCGATGCAACTGTCGATGCGTTTACTTGAGCAGCCCCTCGGGCAGCTTCTGTTCTTGCAGGTGGACCTGGATGTGGCCGTTGGGGAACGGGCCCGGGCCGCCGGAGTATTTGAGGAAGCTGTAGACGGCGATCGTTGCCTTGCCATCCTTAAGCTCATCGATCACGTCGGTGTAGAGGTGGCCGCCGCGGGGTTGGCCGCCCTGCCGCTTGCCGACACCCGCGGTGGATTGATTGACGAGCTTGCCATCGATGTAGATCGCGTAGCCCTGGCCGGAGTTGACGTGCGCTGCTCCGCCGAGGACCAGGCGGTAGCGGTGGCCTTCCTTGAGCTTGGGCACGTCGATGGTGGTGCGAAGCATGAGCACCTCTTTGGCCCAGAGGGTCCTGGGCGTGATGCCGCAGCCGCAGAAGGTGCTCTCGCAGCCTTCGCGCAGGCCCTTGAGCTCGCCACCAGCACTGCCGAAGGGCATATGCCCGTGCTTGAAGCCCGCGGCCTTGGCGTCGAATTCTGCGGCGGTCCAGCTGTCCATGCCCTCGGGCCACTGAACGCCGCGGAAGCCCTTGCCTTGCTTGTCGTCGGCGGGGTCAAAGCTGTGGTAGGACCACGCGGCTTGGCTCAGGTCCGGGCCGAAGGCCTTCCAGTCGTAGTCGTTGATGCCCACGTCGCGGTAGCAGTTGATCAGGCCGTACATCGCGCCATTGAGGAACTGGTTGGCGCGGCCGGGACGGGTGCCGCTGGCTTCCTCGGCGATCACCTTGGCGTAGCGCGGGTTGTTGAGGTAGTCCTGGGCGATGCTCTGGATGTAGATCGGCCGGAGCGCTTCCTGTGCGATGGTTTTTTGCGCTTCGGTCTGTTCGCCGTCATCCGCCTTGGCGATCGGCTTGTGCGGCTTGGGGTTGGGCAGCGGCTGGGCCTTGCCACCCACTAGGCCGACCATCGCTCGGCCCAGCGCGTCACCCACGCGGTAGTACGTCTCGGCATTGCGGTTGTAGTGGTGACCTTCGCCTTTGGGCGACTCGTCGGTCTCACGCCAGAACCCACGGGTGTCGACCGTCGCGACCTTGCCCGCGAACTTGGGGTACTTCTTCTCGTTGGCCACGTTGAGCTGGGCGTTGAAGATATTCCAGTAGTTGTCGCCTTGCTGCAGCGCGTTGCCGCCGAAGCCGACGGTCGCGACGACCGCGGGCATGTCCGGCGCGTTGAACTGCTTACGAACATCATTGATGAGGTTGACGAGGTTCTGCTCGTAAGCTGCATCAAGTTCGGGCGTGAAGCGGTCCTTGTGTCCCTGCCACCATACGAAGCCAGCCAGCTCAAAGCCCTGACCCTTGTAACCGGGGACGACCTTGTCGATGTTCTCGAGCGTCTTGGTCACGCCCTCGACCATCAGGCTGTATTCCTTGGACTCCCACTCGTTGGGCTCGCCGAGCTTGCCGGAGGACGGCGGACGGAAATCAAATCCGAGCGCGCGGTTACCCATCGCGGTCTTGATGAGCAGGACCTGCTCATCGTGATAGGTGCCCAGCACGTGGCCGAAGCCCAGCTCCGGGCCGATGGTCTTACCGTTGTTGGAGGTCGGGCTCAGCGGGGTGGGGTCGATGTCGGTGCGGATGCGTGCGTCTTCGTAGGTGACGTCCTGGCGGGCGACCCAGTTGCCCTCGGCATCGACGAGCCAGGGGAACATGCCTTCACGCTTGACGACGGCCTCGAGGTCGCCGTTGCCGAGCATGTCGAGCTTCTTGAAGATCAGATCGGGCTGTTCACCGGGTACCGCGTCCGACTTGAAGGCGTATTGCTCGCCGGCTTTGAGGACGTAGCCGCCGTACTTCTCCTCGGCAAACATCGAGAAGTTCGGCCCGCTGGAGATGACCTGATAAACGCCGGTCACCGGCACTTTTAAGACGCCCGATGTGGATGCGCCGGGGGTTGGTTTTCCGTCCTTGTCAAAGATCTCCAGCTTCAGGATCTTGTAGTTGCCGACCTTGTAGACGGTGCGCGGGCCGACCGGCGCGTCGGGGTTGCTGGTCAGGTAGATCGCGCTGTAGAGGTTGCGAGCGCCCTTGATCTCGCCCATGCCGACCATGTTGGATTGGCCGGCAAGGATGTAGACCTTGACGGGCTTGGTGGCGTCTCCGGGTTTGCCGTCGTGGGCGGGCAGCGTCTCGGGAACATCCGCCAATAGCGCGGGGCTGATCAGGCAGGCCAGCAGGAAGGCGGCGAGATGCAACAGCATTAAAGGGCGTCGTTTCGTAGTCATGACATTGCTCGGAGTTGGAGGGAGTTTGTGGTTGTACCACAGATCGCGCCGCGTGGGCCGCGTGCATGGCGTCGGGAAGGCCGGCCTGACGGGCCGTTACAGCGTCGTGTTCTGCTTGAAAGACACGTTATTACGGCGCGGGGGCTTTGCCGGGGATGACCAGCGTCTGCTCGCCGGCGGGTATCGCCAAGCCGCTGCCAAGCAGCACCGCGCGGCGCGGTGCGGTGGCCTGCTCGAACGAGCCGAGCGTGTACTGCTCGATGAGACGCCCGCCGTTTTTCTCAAACAGGAACAAGGCCAGGCCGTCCTGAACGGCGTCGGGATCGCGTTGTGCAATCATCACGACGTGATCTCGTCCGACCAGCAGGGCTTGGTTGCTTAACTCAAGGGTCTGGATCGCGTCGCTCCACTGCAAGACGGGGTCAGCGCCCAGACAAAACACACCACTGGAACTGTTGGCCCAAACCCTTTGGCTAATACCCTGCAGGCCGATGCCTGAGCGGTCTCCGCCAGCGCGGACCGCGACGCTGCCCAGCGGGCGTCCCTGCGCGGCGCTATCGAGCAGATGCACTTCCCCGTCATTGGTTTCGACCGCGACCAAATGCCCGGCAACCGCGTGTGCGCCGGTCAACTGTTTGTCGGAGAAGCCGTGCGACCAGAGCGCGTTGCCGGTGTCCGCATCGATCGCGGTGACACCGGTCGCACCAAAGATCGTTGCCCGACCTTCACGCAGGTTGACCGCGAACGGCGTAAGCCCGATACGAAGTTGGCCTTGATCCAGGATCGGCTCGGCATCGGATAGGTCCAAGAGCGCGAGCTTGCCGCTACGCAGTTGCTGGGGGAGACCGGCCCGCCCTACTGCTGCAAGCGTCCAGTTGTCTGCATCGATCGCGGTCAATCCCGTCATGTCGAGCGTGACGCGCCAGAGCACGTTCCCCGCGGCGCGATCGATCGCCAGGAGCTTGGCGGACTCGCGATGGCCAAAGCAGACGACGGTTTCAGAGACCGCGGTCAAGAGCCCACCGCCAGCAGGATCCGCCTGATCATGAAGCGCCTGATCATCGTCTGGCGCGTCGAAGCGGACCGGAGTCTGCCACCGCTTTTCACCGGTCACCGCGTCCAGCACGAAGACGACATTCACATCGGGCGCCCACAACAACACCTGGCCATCCTCATCAGCCAGTAATTCGATCTCCCCGGCTCCTGATGGGGCGGTCGCGGACCAGAGCGGTTGCTTCGGCCGAGACGACGCGTGCGCGGTAATCGTGTTGTCAGCGTGGTGGAGGAAGAAGCATTTGCGGTCATGCGCAGCTTCGTTACCCGATGCATCATCAATCAGTCGGCCCGAGAGGAGTAGTGGTTGGCCCAGGGTGCTCGTCAGCGGGCTTTGTTCAGCGACGAGGGGCCTCACTTGAGCGATGCGCTTTCGCCATTGCGCTGCAGAAAGCGGCACCTGCGCCGAGAACGGGCTCAAACCAGGGTATTGCTTGACCTGGCGATCGAGGAGGTCGCTGGCCAGGCCCGGCCGCCCCGTCTGGAGATAGAACGACAGGAGCCGACCGACCGCACGTTGGCGCTGTTCGTCATCGGTGGATCTCGAAACGGCCTGCTTGTAGAGGCTGGCTGCATCGATCCGCCGGCCTTGCTCTGCATAAGCATCGGCGGCGTCCAGCAAGACTCGGCCTGCGACGGGCGACAACGGGAAACGCCTGGCCACCGCGGTCAGCGCGGCGGCGTCGATCGTGTCGGCGGCTTTGAGCTGTGCAACACGGACGGTGGCGAGCGCATCCTGGCGTGCGTACACACCGCGGCCAAAGTTTTCGATGAGTTGCTGGATGCGGTTCTGAGCGATCGCAGACGCCGAGCGCTCGAGCCCATCGATGCGGTAGGACACTGCGGCAAATGCGGGCTCGGAGATAACTGCATGCAGATGCTCCACGGCACGCTTGGGTTCACCGTGCTCCGCGAAGTACAGGCCTGCATCCAAGTGATAGGTCGCTTCCTGCTCGGCCGTCTGCGTCACCATGGCCATCCGGTCGTAGAGCTGACGTCGCAGCTCCGCCCGGTCCGCCTGTAATGTGAGCTCACGCAACTGATCAAAGACGCGCTTGCGGATCGCCGCGACGCGCCCGGGCGCCTGGCGAGCAACCGCATCAAGTGCGTGATCAACACCCCTGAGGACCGAGTCCTCCTGGCCCTCCTGCCTCGTCGCGATCGAAGCCAGCGACAAACCCGCCGACGGGTCCTCTGGCCGGTCCTTGATCTGCTGGATCAAACGGTCGTAGACACGCTCCCAACTGGTGTAGGCGTACAGCCGACCCTCGGCGACTGCGAGCATCTCGCCCTCGCGGACGATGATGCTGCCACTCAGTGGCTCCGCAGAGCCGATGACCTTGCCGGATTCGCGGTCCAGGACCAGCAGCCTCTGACTCGTGGGCACCACCACGTAGCGCAGCGATACATCGCCGCGCCCTTGCGGCGTTTCGCCCGGAGCCAATGAGTAAGTCCACGCAACCGCCGCCTCCTCGGCATCCCAGTAGGAAATGGCGGTCGCCGATACGACCAACCCACCATCGGCACCGTCGAGCAGGTACTCAGCCTTGCCGATGTTCGGGTCTTCTCTAAACGAGCGTAAAACCGCCCCGTCATCCGGATCAATCAGGACCAACCGGTCGTGGCTCAACGCGAGTGGAACGAGTAGGCCGGCAGACGTCATCACCGGGGGCGTCACGATGCCCCGTGTCTTGACTGTAATGCTTTTCCCATCGCCCGCACCGACCGGCAAAACACGAAGCCACTTGTAGGCACCGGTGCTCGGCTCGATGGCCCCGACGGTTGCCAGGCTGTCGCTGACGTAGAGCGTGTCGCCATGTAACGTAAGTTGCGGTGAAACACGATACGAATCACGGTTGGTGTAATTGAGTGTGACCAGCGAGAGGTGCCGATACCACAGCAGCGAGCTGTCCTCCGCGTCGTAGGCCATCAACCATGTCGAGTGCGTGTCGCCTTCGCTTTTGGTGCGGCGTAAGAGCGCGTAAACGACGCCGCGGCTGATGATGGGCGTGCCGACGAAGTGCGTGTACTGGAGCTTGACCCCGCCCGCGCGGCGATCCTGCGCTTGGGTTGGCTCGTTTTCCAGGAAGACGCCCGAAGTCCGCGTCCACAACAGCCGACCCGTCTGCTCGTCGATGCAGACCAGCCGATTGGGCGGGACGTAAGGGTTGCGATTCTCGGTGATGCCGTGGCACTCACCAAGCACCGCAGAGATAACGCCCTCGCCGACGGCCACGGACCGGATGTCCTGCCATCGTTGGCCGTAGCTGGCGCGCTGCACGTTCTCGTCCGCGTCTTCCGGATAAACCCACGCCCGCTGACCCGATGCGCGATCCATCGCGAGCACCTGCCGACCGTTATTGACCATCGCGAACGAGGGCGTGATCACCGGCAACACTGATGTGTCCCCGAGCAGCCATCGTGCCGCGTTCTCCGAGGTTGACAACGGCTGATCCCACAGCGGGGTCTTGATCTGCGTCGGCTTGGGACCCATGTCGATCTGCGACGGGCGAAGGATCACCAGCCCCGGCTGGATCGACTCGGCCAACGCCTTCAGTTCCGTGGCCTGTTCCGTTAGCCCGAGCTCGGCCATTTCGTCGGCCACGTCTTCGAGAACCTGCTTGTCGTTGGTATATGCCGCCGCCGCGCCACGCAGCGCGATCAGGCGGGCCGACGCGTCATCGATGTCGGGGTGTCGCGACAACGACTCGATCAATGTCGCGGCGGAGGACGCATCACCGGACTCCAGAAGCAAGCCCGCAGCGCTGAGGCCCGCTTCGAGACCGGGCCGGGTCACTAAGTACAACCGTACCACCCCGAGCAGGTCGGCCAAGCGCTCGTCCGAGGCCTGGGCCTGGGCCAGCGCACGAGTGGAAGTGGCGGTGTAGCGCTCGCGGTATGCCTCGCGCAGCTCCCCATCGCGCAACAGCAGCTCGCGTGACCACCGCTCGACATCCGCATAGCCCCCCTCGCCGACCGCGACGAGCTTGAACAGCGACGCCTCGATCAGCTCCTGTACGAGCTCGGCCGCCTCGTCGTAGCGCGCCGCTCGCCGCAACGCGATGACCTCCTCGAGCCGCTGCTCCGCGGTGGGCTGGTCATCAACCGTCACATTGGGGTTCTGGCCCAGGGCCGGCACGGCGAACAACAGCACGCCGATCAAGAGCCATCCCAGCCGCTTCGAACCGTCGGTGAAATCCATCGGGGCCGATCCCTTTCCATGCCCAGGCGGGCCCTGGTGTTACATCCATACAGGGCTTCCCCAACACTCTACGTCAGACGGCCCGTAGTAGCCCAATTTTACGACAGATTTTGCCTCTCCCCTTCGACGCCGATCCATCTATAATGTTCCGTTCAAACCAATCGCCACCGAACCGACGGAGCACTGCCATGACGTCCACGAGGACGCAACCGACCGCCCAGAGCCGAACGACCCACCCCACTGTCGCCATCGTCGGTGCGACCGGGGCCGTGGGACAGGAGTTCCTGCGCGTGCTGGACCAACGCCAGTTCCCCCTCGGCGGGCTCAAGCTGCTCGCCTCAGCACGCTCGGCCGGCAAGACCGCCGAGTTCCAGGGCAAGGCCGTCACTATCGAAGAACTCACCGAAGCGAGCTTCGAGGGCGTGGACATCGCGCTCTTCTCCGCGGGCGGTTCGATCAGCAAAAAGTACGCCCAGGCTGCGGTCGACGCGGGCGCGGTCGTCGTCGACAACTCGTCTGCCTTCCGCATGACCGATGGCGTGCCACTGGCCGTGCCCGAGGTCAACCCCGATGCGATCACCCAAGCCAACATCGGGCTCGGCGAGGACCAGGCCGCTGGCATCATCGCCAACCCCAACTGCTCGACGATCATCATGCTGCTGGCCGTCACGCCGATCCACCGCGCGGTCGGCGTCAAGCGTCTGGTCGTAAGCACGTACCAGGCTGCGTCAGGCGCCGGCGCCGCGGCGATGGCCGAGCTAGAGCTGCAGACCCGCGAGGTCCTCGAGGGCAAGGAACCGACCTGCGATATCTTCCCGCAGCAGTACGCGTTCAACCTCTTCAGCCACAACTCCCCGCTGAAGCCCAACGGCTACAACGAGGAAGAGCTGAAGATGGTGCACGAGACCCACAAGATCTGGGAGCAGGCCGAGGGCGACCGCACCGCGATCACCGCGACGTGTATCCGCGTGCCGGTCATGCGAGCCCACGCCGAGTCGATCAACCTGACACTCAACAAGCCGCTGACCGAAGACGAAGCACGCAAGCTCCTGGCCGATGCGCCGGGCGTGTCGCTGATCGACGACCGCGACAGCAACCGTTTCCCCACCCCGCTGGACGCGTCGCACGTCGACGATGTCTTCGTCGGCCGGATCCGCCACGACCTCAGCCAAGGCGAAGGCCAAGGGCTCGACCTGTTTGTCTGTGGTGACCAGGTCCGCAAGGGTGCCGCGCTCAACGCGGTGCAGATCGCGGAACTGCTGGTTGATTAGAACAATAAATACTTAGGCCGCTTTGGTTTTCGGCACGAACACCCGGACTGCGTTTCGCCCGCTGGACTTGGCGGCATATGCGCCCTTGTCGGCAGCCTTCACCAACTGCTCGGGGCGTTTGAAGAGCGTCCCCTCGTAGGTCGCTACGCCGATCGAGCCGGTGACGCCGGGGTTGACCCCCTCTTCGCCGATCTCGAGCTTAGCCATCGCAGCGATAATGTTCAGCCGCAGCTCTTCAGCCAGCAGCGCGGCATCGTTTCGCGACATCCCGCTGCTCAACAATAAGAACTCGTCACCGCCGTAACGGAACGCGTCGCCTCGCCCTTCCGCGGTTTCGCTGAGCGTCTTGGCGATCGCGACCAGCACCGCATCGCCCGCGTCGTGGCCGTAGGTATCGTTGACGCTCTTGAAGTGGTCCAGATCGATGAAGACCAGACTCAACGGTTTGTCGGGGCCGACCGTAAGGAACTGCTCATCGAGTTGCTCATCGAAGTGTCGGCGGTTGTAGAGACCAGTGATCGCGTCACGCTGCGCCTTCTGGGCCAGCTCCTGATTGGCCTGCTGCAGTTCACCGCTCGTCCGGGCGTTCTGCAGACTGATCAGTTCGAGCGCCTCGCGCGCACGGGCCATGATTTCTTCAGTCCCCTCCAACTCACCGGTCGGCAAATCAAAGAGTCTCTGAGTTTCCCTAGCCTGGCGGCACGTGTTCTCCAGTAATTGCCCAGCCTCTTCTTCTTCAATATCGAACCAACCGCTGAGGATCATGTGATAATTGCGGACACGCTGCTGGTCTTCAGGGTGCTCGATCAACTCCGCCGCAAACGAACCCGCATTCACAACTCGAATGACCTGTCGAAGATTTTCGTCTGATTCATCAGGCCGCTCATGCAATCGGATCGACTCGACTAAGAGCGGCGGCAGGCCCCACGATTCGGCCAACGCTCCGCCAACCTCTGTGTGGTCACCTCCCAGTTCGGCATTTTCCAGCTTGCTGAGCTTGCGGTGGTCGCCTTTGATTTGATCCAGAAGGCTGATGTATTCTTCACCAAGCACTTGCACGAGTGCCAACATGCCAACATCCTGAAGCAGCGATGACATAAAGACTTCTTCAGCCTGAACAATATTGAGTTTGTCACATAGCTGCTTCGCGGCGGTCGCGCAGTACAGATTGCGCCGCCAATACGCCATCTGATCAAAGCCATCTCCGCCGGAATGCGTGAGCTTGCCGACAAGCGAGAAGCCAAGTGCCAGCGTTTTCACGCTGTTGAGGCCAAGGACGACGACGGCCTGATGCACCGAGCCCACGGTCTTAGGCAGGCCGTAGAAACTCGAGTTCACAGTCTTGAGCATCTTCGTAGAGAGCGCGGGATCGAGGCTGATCGTCTCAGCGATCTTGTCAACATCCGCCTCGTCCTCTTGGACCAAATCTATGATCTGCATCGCGACCGCGGGCATGCTCGGGAGCTGCGGCGAGCTGAACAACCGGTCCATCAGTTTTGCATCTAATGGCATATCTTCGCCTCGTGAATCGCGACGCCGAGCGGCGACGTCTCCTTCTAAAATAAGCCTTCACATGCGTTATCGACGCCGATCACACCCGTCCTGAAGGTCCTGTAGCCGTGATTAGATCAAAAGAAACAGCCCCGCAGTGCGAGGCTGTTCGGTGGTACGGGTTGTAACGGTTGTGCGGCCTAGCCGTTGGAGCCGGCGGACTCGACGGCCTCTTCACCCGCTTCGTTATCGGGGTCGGATTCGTCAGCTTCATCCTCAGACTTCGGCGGCGCCTCGCTGGTCTCGAAGACCAGGTGATCCTTATCCTCAGGGCGGGTAACCTTGATGACCTGCCCGTCGTGGACATCGCCGCGCAGGATCTGCTCGGACAGCGGGTCCTCGACGTACTGACCGATCGCGCGGCGCAACGGCCGGGCACCGAAGTCGGGGTTGTAACCCTTGTCGATAAGGAACTCCTTGGCGTCCTGATCAAGCTCGAGCTGCATCTGCCGCTCTTCCAGACGCTTGAACACCTTGGCCAACTCGAAGTCGACGACGGTGTAAAGGTCTTCCCGTGTCAGCGGGCGGAAGACGATCATCTCGTCGAGGCGGTTGATGAACTCGGGGCGGAAATACCGCTCGACCTCGGTCTCGAGGGTCTTCTTGATCTTGCCGTAGTCCGCATCGGGGTCGTTCTTGGAAAAACCAAAGCCGCCCTTGTTCTTGATCAGGTCCGCGCCGACGTTGCTGGTCAGGATCAGGATCACGTTGCGGAAGTCCACGTGCCGGCCGAACGAGTCGGTGAGCTGGCCCTCTTCCATGACCTGCAACAGCATGTTGAAGACGTCCGGGTGCGCCTTTTCGATCTCATCGAGCAGCACGACAGAATACGGCCGACGGCGGATCTGCTCGGTGAGCTGGCCGCCCTCTTCGTAGCCAACGTACCCGGGAGGTGCGCCGATCAGACGCGAGACGTTGTGCTTCTCCATGTACTCGGACATATCGATGCGGATGAGCGCATCTTGGTCGCCGAACATGAACTCGGCCAATGCCTTGGCGAGCAGGGTCTTACCCACACCCGACGGTCCGATGAACATGAACGAGCCGACGGGCAAGCGCGAGTCGCGCAGGCCGGCCCGTGACTTTCGAATCGCACGAGATACGGCCTTGACCGCGTCGTCCTGCGAGGCGACGGTTTTGTGCAGCGCGTCTTCGAGCTGCAGCAGCCGCTCGGACTCTTCTTTTTCCAGCCGGGTCAGCGGCACGCCGGTCATCTTGCTGACAACCTCGGCGACGACTTCTTCGTCGACCACGCCATCCACCTCACGCGACTTGGCGCGCCAGTCACGCTGGATCTGTTCCTTGTTACGACGCAGGGCCTCGGCCTCGTCACGCAGTTCGGCAGCCTTCTCGTAGTCAGCTGCCTTCACAGCCTCGTCTTTCTCGATGCTCAGCCGTTCGATCTGTTCTTCGATATCCGCTAAGTCCGGGGGCTTGCTCATGGACTTGAGCCGGATGCGTGCGCCGGCTTCGTCGATCACGTCGATCGACTTGTCGGGCTGGACGCGGGCGGTGATGTAGCGTTCGGACATCTCGACGGCGGCAGCGAGCGCCTCGTCAGTAATCTTCACGCGGTGGTGCTGTTCGTATCGCTCACGCAGGCCCTTGAGGATCTCGATCGCGTCCTCAACCGAGGGCGGGTTGACCGTGATCGCCTGGAACCGGCGGGCCAGCGCGTTGTCCTTCTCAATGTACTTGCGGTACTCGTCGAAGGTTGTCGCGCCGATGCACTGGATCTCGCCACGGCTAAGAGCGGGCTTGAGCACGTTGCTCGCGTCGATGGCGCCCTCGGCACCACCCGCACCGACGAGCGTGTGCAGTTCGTCTATGAACAGCAGCACGTTCTTGGCCCGACGCACTTCATTCATGACGGCCTTGATGCGTTCTTCAAACTGGCCGCGGTACTTCGTGCCGGCCACCATCATCGCCAGGTCGAGCACAACGATGCGTTGGTCGAGCAGGATCTCGGGGACGTCCTGGGCGATGATCTGCTGGGCCAGGCCCTCGACGATCGCGGTCTTGCCCACGCCCGCTTCACCGAGCAGCACGGGGTTGTTCTTGGTGCGGCGGCAGAGGATTTGCACGAGCCGTTCGATTTCCTTGGCCCGGCCGATGACCGGGTCCAGCGTGCCTTCGCGCGCCAACTCGGTCAGGTCGCGGCCGAAGCTATCGAGCGCCGGCGTCTTGGACTTGCCTCCCTTGCCCGATGGCCGTTCGCCGCCGCTGGTTTTTTCTTCGCCGCCGGTCGCTTCTTCCGGCTCGACGCCCGCGCCGAGCAGCTCGAGCACTTCCTCGCGGACCTCTTCGAGCTTGAGCCCGAGGTTCATCAGGACTTGTGCAGCCACGCCCTCGTGTTCACGCAAGAGCCCGAGCAGCAGGTGCTCGGTACCGACGTAGTTGTGGTTGAGGTTGCGGGCCTCTTCGATGGCGAACTCGATGACTTTCTTGGCCCGCGGGGTCTGGGGCAGCTTGCCCATGGTGACCATGTCCGGGCCGGACTTGACCAGCTTCTCGACCTCGAGGCGGACCTTCCGGAGATCGACGTTCAGGTTCTTAAGGACGTTGGCGCCGACGCCCGAGCCTTCTTTCACCAGCCCGAGCAGGATGTGCTCGGTGCCGATGTACTCGTGGTTGAAGCGCTGGGCCTCCTGGTTGGCCAGGGCCATGACTTTTCTAGCTCGGTCTGTGAAGCGTTCAAACATCGTGCGATCCGTTGGGGTGCGATGGTCTTGTCATCATTCTAGGTCGGCCCCTTGGTCTCGGCAGGCGGCCAATTCTCCACCACCTGAAGGACGATCAGGGCAAGCCCTATGCCACAGTGGCTTATCGGCAAACCCCTGTTCATGGCGTTATCTTCCGTATCGGCCGGGTCATGAACGCACTGCAACCGCCATTGGCGGACGATAACTCCTTGCCTGCTGCCGCTTTGACGGACCCGGGGACATTTTTGAAAAAAATGTAACACGCGGCAGATCCGCGGGGCTCCGGGCGGTGTCATGATGGTAGAGAACACGTGAAGAGCGACCAGCCGCCTAGCGAGACCTGGCTCCGCGAGCACGGGCCAAGGCTCGTGCTGATGGCAAGGCAATGGGTGCCCTGCCACGCCGACGCGGAGGATATCGTCCAGACCGCCTTTGTCCGGTTCTGGAAGCACGCTGCCGCTGCGCGCGACCCGGTCGCCTACCTCTACCGCACCGTGCGGAACACCGCCATGAACCACCACCGATCGACAGCCCGCCGCCGCCAGCACGAGGACACCGCGGCGAGCCAGCCGTCCCGCCGCGAGCCGATGTTCGCCGACCCCGCCGCCCATGCCGAGCAGGCCGAGCTCAGCGAGCAGGTCGCCGCGGCGCTCGACACCCTGCCGATCGAGCAGCGCGAGGCCGTGGTCATGCGTCTCTGGGGCCAGCTCTCCTTCGACGCGATCGGCGAGGCCACCGACACCCCGCCCCGCACCGCGCAGTCGCGCTACCGCTACGGCATCGACGCTCTACGCAAATCCGTCCCCTCCGACTCGGCGGTGACACCATGAAGCACGACGCCCCCCTCGACGATTTCGAGAGCCAACTCCTCTCGCTCACCCCTCGGCCACTGAGCGACGAGGCCGCCGAATCGATCCGTCAGCAAATCGCCGACGACGCCACGCCCCCGCGTCGACTGCGTGCCTGGTGGGCGATCGCCCCGCTCGCCGCCGCCGCGTGCGTGGTCCTGGCGTTCACGCTCATCGGCCCGGGCGACAACAACACGACGAGCCCCGACCTCGCCGACAACCCCGACACGACATCACCCGACACTCCCGCGTCCGCCCCGAGCATCACCCTCGCCAACTGGCAGGTTCAGCCCACCGGCGACGCCGACTACACCATCCTGGATAAGCACAGCCTCCGCCTGGACAACGGCGAGCTGCTGATCGAATCCACCCAAGCCGACGACGGGACGTCCAACGCGCAAGGACTGACCGTCATCACGCCCAACGGCAACGCGCACGCCAAGGGCACACGTTTCTACATCGGCACCCACGCCGATCCAACCCCAACCAACCAAAAGAAAGAACAAGCCATGAAACGACTCACACGTGTACTCATCCTCAGCGGCATCGTGACGCTCACCAACCCGCTGGGCAGCATCACCGGGCAACCCAACGAGTTGCTCGCCGCCGAGGCCGACACCGCGCCGGCCAAGGTCGTCGCGACATCCAACACACAGTTCGCGATCGACCTGTACAAGCAACTGGCCAGCGAAAAAGAACAAGCCGGCAAGAACATCTTCTTTTCACCCTACTCCATCACCGGCGCGTTAACGATGACGATGGAGGGGGCACGCGGAAAAACCATGCAGGAGATGGGCAATGTGCTGCACTTCCCGAAAGAATCCCGCCATGTGGGCGGCGAGGGGCAATACATTCCCTGGCAAACGTCGCAGATTCACAGCGGATTTGGCCAGATCAACGCTCGGCTCAACGAGAAGCTGTCCGACGCCGAGCGGAAAGAGATCGAAGGCCAGATCGCCACACTGCAAACCGAGCTCAAGGGGATGCAGGAAAAGGCCAGCAAGAAGTGGGACCGCGAGCTCAACGCTGAGATCACAGAGCTCGTCGACCGAATCAAGATGCTCGACGGCAAGGTCAACCCCCCGAAACTCGCTGTCGCCAATGCGCTATGGGGTGAGCAGACGTTCCCCTTCCGTGAGGAGTACGTTGACACCATCAGCACGTCCTACAAGACCGGCGGGCTGTTCCCCATCGATTTCGCCAAGAACCCGGAGCCTTCACGCCTGCACATCAACGGCTGGGTCGAGGATCAGACCAACAACCGCATCAAGAACCTGATCCCCGAGGGCGACATCAACGAGAGAACAAAGCTCGTGCTCACCAACGCCATCTATTTCAAAGGCAACTGGACCAACCCGTTTAATAAGAAGATGACGCGCACCCGCGATTTCACCCGCGCCGACGGGTCGAAGGTCCAGGCCCCAATCATGTTCGGCAGACTGCCGGTCAAACTCGGCGGCCAGAAGATCGCCGAAGGCACCCATGTGTCCGTCGCAGAACTGCCGTACGTTGGCGATGAGTTGTCGATGGTGCTGATCACCGCTAGTGGGGGCCAGCCGCTGAGCACGGTCGAAAAACACCTGACCACGGCAAATCTGGACAAGTGGTTGGGCACCTTGGAAAAGGGATATCAAAAGATCCACGTGAGTTTGCCGCGTTTCAAGATGGAGTCGAAGTACAAACTCAACGACACGCTCAAGGCGATGGGCATGCCTACCGCATTCCAACGCGGCGGCGCCGATTTCTCCGGTCTCAATGAATCCTATGGCAAGCTTTTGTTCATCGGTTCTGTACACCACAAGGGCTTCATCGACGTGAACGAAGCAGGCACAGAAGCGGCCGCAGCCACTGCCGTGGTGGTGGGTTTGAGGTCAATGCCGCCCAGCTTCGATGGCACACGGCCGTTCATCTACCTGATCCGCGACAACGCCACGGGAACCATCCTGTTCATGGGCCGCATGATGGACCCAACGGCTCAGTAAAACGCCCGGCCGCAACACATCACACACACACGCCGCGACCCGAGGTTGAACCGCCTCGGGTTGTTCTTTTCCGCCCGCTACGCCTGCCCTACCCCGAGAACAGATCCATCTGCGACTTGTCGCTGGGCCGGCGGAACCGATCCGTCCGAAGCGGGCGGATGTCGCGGTTGATCCCGTACCGCCGGCAGTAGACGTCGAAGACCTGCTTGATCTGCGCCGCGATCGCGCCGTTGCCCCGGCCGCGCTGGCCCTGTCTGGCGTTGTAGAGCTTGCCGCCGTGCACCTGCCGCATCAGCGACTCGACGTGCCCGGCCCGCAGCGGCACCTCCCGCCAGAGCCAGTCCATGAACAAGTCCTTGAGCTGGTACGGCAGCCGAAGCATCACCCACGCGACGCGCTTGACGCCCAGGTCCGCGACCGCCTCCAGGATGCCCGGCAGTTCCTTATCCGTCAGCCCGGGGATCACCGGCGCGATATTCACCGAGACGTTCACGCCAGCGCGGACCAACTCCCGGATGATCCGCAGCCGACCGCTCGGGGCCGTCGCCCTCGGCTCCAACTTGCTCGCCAGCACATCATCCAACGTCACCAGCGTTACCGTCACCAGCCCGGTATTCATCGCAGATGCCGCGGCCCACAGCTCCGTATCCCGCAGCACCAGCGTGTTCTTGGTCATCGTCGTCACAGGCTGACCGCAGGCCACCATCTGCTCCAGACACCGCTGCGCGATTCCGTGTTCCTTCTCGATGGGCTGATAGATATCCGTGATCGCAGACATCACGATCGGCTCGCCCCGCCACCCCGGCTTGCTCAACTCCTTGGCCAGCAGTTCCGGGGCATCGAACTTCGCGACGAGCTTGGTCTCGAAGTCCAACCCCGATGAAAAACCCAGGTACTCGTGGTACGGCCGAGCAAAACAATAGATGCAGCCATGCTCGCACCCGCGGTACGGATTGACCGTCCAATCGAACGGCACGTCCGACGTCGGGGTAACGCGGTTAATCAGCCGCATGGTCTTGTCTTTGTAAACAGTCAGCGGGACAGTGATCGGCTTGCCGCCCTCGCCCTCCCACTGGCGTTCGAGTTGCTGCCGATCGATCGCGTCACCCAGCACGTGCACGCGGGTCTCTTCGAAGCGGTTGCCGGGGTTGAGGCCTGCGCCACGGCGGTGGGCCGGGCCGTTGGGCAAGGCGTCACGGAAGTCGTTGTCGGGGTTGTTTGCCTGGGGAACTTCATCGGGCTGCATACCCAAACAATAGCCGTATTTTTTTATCCGTCAAGAGCGAAAAATTATTGAAAAGCAAGCGAATCCGCATCATGCACAGTCCAGCTATTCCGACCGGATCACCTCAAACGACTCGACCCAGATCACTTCGCACGCCCCGCTGCCGGTGTCGCTTCGCGTGGCTGAACTCTGCCAGCTCCAACCGTCGGGCGCGGAGACGTTCACGAGATAGCCATCAAGTGAAATGATCTCGCCGGTGCGCACCGCCAGCATCGCCTTGCGCACGCGGTCGTTCTTCGGCAGCAGGTGCATGTTCGCGCTGCACTGCTCGATGTCACGCTGCGGGATCGGCAGTGCGCCTTTGGTCCGCCACTCGTACCACCGGCCGCGCTGCGAAATCTTGATCTCGTCGACCACCTTTTGGTCCGACATCCGCCTCCACCCCAGCGCCAGATCGATGGGTGACAGGTCGGCCTCCCGGTCATTGCGGTAACGCTCACGAGCCAGCACCTTCGCTTCCAGGCGGAACGTTGCGAACGCGGTCACGCTGTAGTCGTCGTCCTCGTAGACCACGATCGGTTCCATCGCTTCCTGCACCGGCTCCTCCGCGGCCTGCACGCCCGGCGGCAGCACAACGCGATCGTCCTGAATGAACAGCACGAAGACCAGGTAGACGACAAGCAAGACCGCCAGAAGCTTAACCAGCTGTATCATTGGCTTGGGCATATCCATCGATCCCACAAAAGAACCGCTGCGCAGGCCTGACAGCCGACGCACGACCGATAACCCGCCGGCAATCAACCGCACCGCAAAACGGGCCGATCAACATCATATGCCAAGCGTGGCCGCACTCAGCTCGCTCTCCCAGGCCGTGACTCAGCAAGAGATCGCGTACGCCGTCGCGCGCAAGTCGCTGGACAACGCCAAGGCCCAGGGCGACGCCGCCCTCTCGCTCTTACAGAGCGCTGCCGAGGTTCAGAAGTCGGTGCAATCCTCGCGTCCGCTGGCACCGGGGCAGACGATTAACGTCGTTGCCTGACCCCAACCCGCGACACCGAACAACTCAGCCCTTCTTCTGCTGCTTCGCCCAGGCATCCTTGAGCGTCACGGTGCGGTTAAAGACCAGCTTGTTCGCAGCCTTGTCGCTGTCTTCATCAAGCGTGAAGTAGCCGACGCGTTCGAACTGCAGGGGCTGACCGACCTCGGCCTCAGCGAGCGCGGGCTCAGCCATGGCGGTCACCGTCGTTAACGAATTGGGGTTCAGATTCTCGCGCCAGTCACGTTTCTTCTTGCCGGCCTCGGGATTGTCGGTCGCAAACAATCGCTCGTACTGCCGAACCTCAACCGGCAGCGCGTGCGGCGCGCTGACCCAATGGATCGTGCCCTTGACCTTGCGGACCTTGCCCTCCTCGTCCGGCGGCGGGCTCTCACCACCACGCGTCTGCGGGTCGTAGGTGCAGCGCAGTTCGACGATCTCGCCGGCGTCGTCCTTGACGACTTCCTCGCACTTGATCCAGTAGCCGTAGCGCAGCCGGACCTCGCGCCCGACCGACAGGCGGAAGAACTTCCGCGGGGCGTCTTCCATGAAGTCTTCCCGCTGAATGTAGAGCTCCTTGCAGAACGGCACCTCGCGTGTCCCGTCCGCCTCGTCCTCCGGGTTGTTCGTAGCAAGCATCATCTCGACCTGATCGTCGGGGTAGTTCGTGATCACGACCTTGATCGGGTCAATCACCACCGCCCGCCGTTGTGCGATCTTGTTCAGGTCCTCACGGACGCAGTTCTCCAACAGCGCGATCTCGATCGTCTTGTGCCGGCGGGACATACCCACCGTCTCAATAAAGTTGCGCAGCGAGGCGGGCGTGAACCCTCGGCGGCGCAGCCCGGACAGCGTCGGCATCCGCGGGTCGTCCCAGCTCGCGACCCTGCCCTCCTCGACCAGCGCGAGCAGGTTGCGCTTGCTCATCATCGTGCCCGAGAGGTTGAACCGGCCGAACTCGATCTGCCGTGGGTGGTGGGTGCTGCCTTCCGGCGCGCCGCCCAGCTCGTCGATCTTCTGGATGAACCACTCGTAGAGCGGGCGGTGGGCCTCGAACTCCAGCGAGCAGAGCGAGTGCGTCACGCCCTCGATCCAGTCCGACTCGCCATGCGCATAATCGTACATTGGGTAGATGCACCAGTCGGTGCCCGTGCGCGGGTGCTCGGCGTGCAGGATGCGGTACATCACCGGGTCGCGCAGCAGCATATTCGGCGAGGCCATGTCGATCTTCGCACGCAAGACCCGCGCCCCATCGGGGAACTCGCCGGCCTTCATCCGCGCAAACAGATCCAGCGACTCTTCGACGGGCCGATCACGAAACGGCGAGTCCTTGCCCGCCTCGGTTACCGTCCCGCGCGTGGCGCGCATCTCTTCGAGCGTCTGGTCATCCACATACGCCAGGCCGTTCTGGATGAGCAGCCGCGCCCAGCCATATAGCTGATCGAAATAGTCGGAGGCGTGGTACGCGTGCTCGCCCCAGTCGAAGCCCAGCCAGCGGATATCGTTCTTGATCCCGTCGATGTAGCGCTGCTCTTCCTTGACGGGGTTCGTGTCATCAAAGCGCAGGTGGCACCGGCCGCCGAAGTCCCGGGCGATACCGAAGTTCAGGCAGATGGTCGTCGCGTGGCCAATGTGCAAAAACCCGTTGGGCTCGGGCGGGAAGCGGGTCACCGGCGCGGCGTGCTTGCCCGTGCGCTGGTCCTCGGCCACGATCTTGCGCAGGAAGTTCTCTTCGGGCGGGTTGTTGGTAGGCGTCTGCTCACTCATAGACCGGGCATTCTACTGGTAAATGCACCCCCGGCCCGGGCGCTGGTATAGTCCCGCTTCGACAAAACCACCAACCCTCAAACCCGGAGCTTCCCGATGAACACCCCCGATATCTCACTCGAACAAGCCCAAGCCGCTGTCGCTGCCGCCGTCGCCAAGGCCGCCGAGATCGACACCCTCATGGACATCTGCGTCGTTGACGCTGGTGCGAACCTAAAGGCCTTCGCCCGCATGGACGGCGCCTGGCTCGGCTCGATCGACATCGCTATCAAGAAGGCCAAGACCTCCCGCTTCTTTGACTTCCCGACCGGTGTCATCGGCGAGCTCTCCCAGCCCGGCGGGCCGCTCTTTAACATTGAGGTCTCCAACGGCGGGCTGATCACCTTCCCCGGCGGCCTGCCCATCAAGGACAGCGATGGCAACGTCATCGGCGCCATCGGCGTCTCCGGCTCCACCGTCGAGAACGACCACACCGTCGCCGAAGCCGGCGTCGCAGCCGTGTCCTGAGACAACTCAAGCCATTAGAGCCCAATAGCCCCTGCCGCGAGGTGGGGGTTTTATTTTTTGAAACCGCTACAATCCCTCGCTTATGCCACCCGACGCCACCACCGAACGACCCGTCGTGACCCGCTTCGCGCCAAGCCCCACCGGCGCTCTGCACATCGGCGGCGCACGCACCGCGCTGTTCGCCTGGGCCTACGCCCGTGGCCACAACGGCAAGTTCATCCTGCGCCTCGAGGACACCGACCTCAAACGCTCCAGCCCTGATTCGACCCGCGGCATCATCCGCGACATGATGTGGCTTGGTTTGATGTGGGACGAGGGGCCCAAGGGCCCGTGTATGAAGCAGGCCTGCGACTGCGGCAAGGGACCGGACGAGGACTTCGACCCTTACAACCGACAGATCGGCGACAACGGCCCCTACTTCCAGAGCCAACGGGCTGAGCAAGGCATCTACGACCACTACATCCAGCTACTGCTCGACGCCGGCGAGGCCTACGAAGAAGACGGCGCGGTCCGTTTGAAGATGGGCAGCCACCGCGGCGACATCGCGTTCGACGACGCGGTGTATGGTGACATCGAAGTCAAGGCCGACGACCTGGAGGACTTCGTCATCCGCAAGGGCGAAGACGGCGGGAAGCTCCCCACGTTCCACTTCGCTGTGGTGGTGGATGATGCGCTGATGGGCGTGACGCACGTGATCCGAGGGCAGGAGCACCTCAGCAACACGACCAAGCACGCGGCGATTTACGACGCGCTGGCAAAGCTGACCAATGACGATGTCACTTGGGCCCGGCCGACCTGGGTGCACACCCCCAGCATCATGAACCCCGGCGGCTCGAAGATGAGCAAGCGGGATAAGGCGAAAGCGGCAAGACAAGCTGCCGATGATGCCAACCTCGAAATAATCAATAGCATTGAAGCCGATCGTTTCAATGCTTTCATGAATGCAGACAACAACGACGGCGACATCACCCTGGCCATCGCAGAAAAATTGGGGCTGAAACTCCCCGAGATCGACGTCAACGATTTCCTTGCCTCCGGTTACCTGCCAGACGTCTGCCTGAACTACATCGCCCTGCTCGGATGGAACCCTGGGAATGATGTCGAGAAGTTTGATCTCGATTTCCTCTGCGAGCATTTCGACTTCGACCGCATCGGCAAAAGCAACTCGACGTTCGACCGGGACAAGCTCAGGTCGTTCAACGGCGATGCGCTCCGTGAGATGTCGACCGAAGACTTCGCCTGCGAGTTGGCCGGCTACGTGAAGGCCTACCGCCCCGACTGGGAACAGCACGGCGTCTTCAACGGCGACGACTGGCAGGCGTTCTGCACTGCGGTGCAGGAGCGGGCCCAGACGCTGCCCCAGCCGCTGGACGCCAACGCGTTCCTGATCGCCGACGAGGACGCGATTGAATACGACTTCGCTCCCAAGGCGATCCGCAAGGCGATGACCAATAGCGAAGGGGCGGGCGTCAAGCTGCTCGAAGAAGTACGCGCCGCGTTCGATTCGCTACCCGAAGACAACTTCGGCCACGCGGCGCATGAGAAGATCAACGAACTCGCGGAAGCGGCCGGCATCAACATGGGCAAGTACGCCCAGCCCGTCCGCATCGCCGTCGCCGGCTCGCCCGTCACCCCGCCGCTGAATGTGACGCTCGACCTGTTAGGAAAATCGTCAACACTTGAGCGGATCGATCGCTGCCTCACCGCGGCGAAGAAGCACATGCAAGCGAGTACCTAAACCAGTACCAGACGCTTCGTAGACTCAGCGTCGGCGTGTGCTTGAATGGATTGACTAGACCCTAGACCTTACCCCCTGGACCCTATGAAATACTGGCTGATCAAAACCGAGCCCGGCGCGTGGTCGTGGGACGACCAGATGAAGTCGCCTAAGAAGCAGACCGAGTGGGACGGCGTCAAGAACCACCAAGCGAATAACAACATCAAGGCCATGAAAAAGGGCGACCGCTGCTTCTTCTACCACTCGGTGAAAGAGAAGACCATCGTCGGCATCGTCGAGGTCGCCAAAGAATGGGAGCCCGACCCCAATCAGCCCGGCGAACCCTGGGGCTATCCAACGGTCAAAGCGGTTACGGCGGTGAAGCACCTCGTCGCCCTCGCGGATATTAAGGCCAAGGCGTCGCTCAAAGACATGGTGCTCGTGAACAACTCACGACTGAGCGTCCAGCCGGTTAAGGCAAGTGAATGGAAGACCATCTGCAAGATGGCGGGCGTTTAACGCAAACCTAGAAACAACCCAACCAACGATTGGAAGAATCAAATGAGCTTGATTGTGACCGGCAGCGTCGGCATCGACACCGTGGAAACCCCTGATGGCCAGCGGGCCGACGACGTGCTCGGCGGCTCGTCGATCTACTTCGCCGCCGGCGCCTCGTTCTTCACGAAGGTCCGCCTGGTCGCGGCGGTGGGCGAGGACTTCCCCGAACACTTCCAAGAGCAGTTCCAGCAGTTTGATGTCTGCACCGATGGGCTCGAGCAGCGCGAGGGGAGCAAGACCTTCCGCTGGCACGGGCGTTACCACGAGAACATGAACGACCGCGACACGCTGGCCGTCGAACTGAACGTGCTGGGCGAGGCGCTACCGCCGGTGCCCGATCACTACCGCGACTCGAAGTACGTCTTCCTCGCGAACACGCACCCGGCGGGTCAGATGGCGCTGCTGGACCAGTTCCCCGAGGCCAAGCTCGTTGTGGCCGACACGATGGACCTGTGGATCGAGACGGAGAAGGACCTACTCACCGAGTTGCTGGGCAAGATCGACGGGTTCGTGCTCAATGATGCGGAGGCCAAGCAGCTCACCGGCGAGAGCAACGTCGTGCGTGCTGCGGACAAGGTGCTGGCGATGGGCCCGACGTTTGTGATCGTTAAGAAAGGTGAGCACGGCGCGATCCTGAGGCACAAGGACGGCACGGGCGTGCTCCCCGCCTTCCCCGCACACGAGGTCGTTGATCCGACCGGCGCCGGCGACTCGTTCGCCAGCGGGATGATGGGATACCTCACTGCGGCCGATGACATTTCGGTTGCTTCGATCAAGCGCGCGATGGCGTACGGCACGGTTGTCGCGAGCTACACGATCGAGAAGTTCTCGACCCATCGCCTTTCCGAGATCGACCGCGAGCAGATCGATGCGCGGCTCGAAACGTTCGGCTCGCACCTGGACATCGGCGCGGGGATCTAAGCAAGCATCACGCGCTGACTCTCTCGCGAAGGCGCAATGCCAAGACATTCGCATCAAAGACAAGCATCCAATCGCTTGTCTTTTATTTGCGCATAGGCACCTTTGCGTGAGATCTGATTGCAACCCAGGAATGGCCTGCAGGTATCCATCTGCAGACCCGCAAGAAAAATTTTTATTTTCCTGTAGAAAACCCTTTGTTTTTGGCGATATTTGGATAGTATTAAAAGCAGACAACTTGTTTGGGTGGTTGCAGAGGAACCCAATACCAACGTCATCTTTGTACGATTCCATCCCTCCTCCGTACACCCCCACTGACAACTTGAGTTTTGCCCTGGCGGTTATGCCGGCGGGGCTTCGCCAGCGACGGCGTCGCATCGGCTGTGTCATGTATGCACATGCAACCTGAGGCAGAGCCGGGCACGCCACAGGGGCGTGATGCATACCAGGCCAGGCGGTGCATACGCCAAAAGTCGTTGGTGGGGCTAGCGCGTGCGTGGCCGCCGACCATGGCCGCCAGGGTTTTTATGAAGCCCAAGGTGCGTTCGACGTGCCGGCCCGGTGGTCCGTGCGCTTGAACGCTTGCATAAGGAGCGCGCCATGCACGACCCGACCAACCCCCTGCCGGAGGTCCCGCTATCGGAAAAGGAAACCATCGACCTCGCGGTCGGCCCTGAACCGAAACGATACAGTTGGCTGATCGATCGCAACCCGATGTTCCTGATCAGCGGCGTGCTTATGCTCGCGGGCTGTTTCCTGGTGAGCGGATCGATCCACACGTTCGATCCGATCGAGGTCGGTGAGAGTGCGGTGCTGATGATGCTGCTGGGCCTGCTCGCGGTGCTGAATGTCTATGAATTCGCGGTCATCTGGCTGGGGCTCAAACTCGCGAAGACTCAGACGCTGGTCCGCGACAGCCGGCATCTTCTGGGGCTGGCCCTGCTGCTCGTGGTGGATGCGGCGTTTGTCTATACCGAAACGAGCATCTTCGCCCCGTGGATCGGCGCGATGATCGCTGCCTTTGCGACCCTCTTGGCATGTGGAAAAGCCTGGTGGATCGTGCGGTCGCTGGGGATCCACCCCACGCGTAGCGCGATGGCCGTCACCGTGACGACGCTTGCGGCCATGTACGCCCTGCCGATCGGCGTCCGGGCCATGGCGAGTGATGGGTTCCTCAGCCAGCCCTTCGCGCTGATCGTATGGATCGGGCTGGGCCTGGTCGTTGCGTTGCACGCGCTACCGATGCGCTGGGTCCGCTTTGAGGGCGAACCCAACCCCGACCTCCGGCAACTCCAACGGCTGGTCGTTGGCGGGCTGATCGGCCTGCCGTTGATTTCCCTGATCGGCCACGCGGCCGCGGCGCTATGGGTGTACGAGAACGCGTTTGAGCCGAGCATGACCTCGCCGTTGCTGCTGGCGCTGGCGGCGCTGCTGCTTCGGCACCACCGCATCCTCGGGGGCCCACAGGCGAGCGCGAAGGCGGCCTCGATTGTGGTGGCCTGCGCGGTGATGCCCTGCCTGCTCGCGGCGGACGGGCTGACGGCCGTGTCGAGTCACTACAGCTGGATCGCGATCTCGCCACTACGCGGGGTGCTGCTGGTGTCGCCGCTGCTGCTCGGTTGGGCGTGGTGGATCAGCGGGCGCGGGCCGGTCGGTGCCGCGATCACCGTGTCGCCCTGGATCGCAGCGGCACTAGGCCATACACCCAGCGCGATGGTACGGCACCTGAAATGGCTGATTGACTCGATCGCACACCTGCTGCCTCGCACACAAATGCAATGGGGCGCGCTGGCCATCACGGCGGCGTTCGTCTGCCTGGGTATCGGCGGCCTGATCAGCTGGCGGAGACACACACGCGACCTATCGATCCCCCCGAGCCTCCCGGCCGGGGTCGATTAAGCGTTCGTTGTCGTGGCTGACGAGATCGGTTCGCGACCGACTGAGTAGTACGCAAACCCTTCGTCACGCATCGACTCAGGGTAATAGAGGTTGCGTCCGTCGAACACGACCGGCTGATTCATGCGCTTTCGCATCTGTTCGAAGTCGGGCTGCTTGAACTCGGGCCAATCGGTGCAGATCACCAGCGCGTCGGCGTTGTCGAGCGTCTCGTACATGTCGTCGCTGTAGGCGATCCGGTCCTGCATGCCGTAGTCCTGGCAGGATTCGTGGGCAACCGGGTCGTGTGCGGTAATGCTCGCGCCGCGTTCCAACATCGCGTTCATCAGGGTCAGCGAAGGCGCCTCACGGATATCGTCGGTGCCGGGCTTAAAGGCAATACCCCAGACGGCGACCTTCTTGCCGCTCATCCCACCCTGACCAAAGTGGCTGTCAAGCTTGCCAATGAAGCGGTCACGCTGGGCCTGGTTGACCTTGTGGACCGAAGACAGCAAAGACGTTGTGTGACCGCACTCCTCCCCCATCGAGATGCAGGCGAGCACATCCTTGGGAAAGCATGATCCGCCATAGCCAAGGCCTGGGTAGAGAAATTTGTTGCCGATTCGCGAGTCAGATGTCATGCCTCGCCAAACATTATCGATGTCGCTGCCATATGCCTCGCAGAGCAGGGCGATTTCGTTAATGAACGAGATCTTGGTCGCAAGCATCGCGTTGGATGCATACTTCACCATCTCGGCAGACGGGATGTCCATAATAAAGATGGGGTGACCGTTGCGTGTAAACGGGTCATACAGTTTGCGAAGTCGATCGCCGGTGCCCTCGTCTTCGGCCCCGATGACCACGCGGTCGGGCTTGTTGAAGTCGTTGATCGCCGCGCCCTCTTTAAGAAATTCCGGGTTGGACCCCATCTTGAAAGACTTGGATGTGTGCTTGGCGATTTCTTCTTGGACTTTTTTGTTGGTCCCAACGGGCACTGTCGATTTGATGACAACGATTTTTGCTCGCCGTTCCTTGTCACCGCCGCCCGTATCGCCGGGTCCAGATTCGATGGCCTTTCCGATGTCCGCGGCTGCGGCGAGGACATACTTCAAATCCGCATGGCCGTTTGCATCGCTCGGTGTTCCCACACATAGAAAGACAACTTCAGCTGACTGATAGGCACTCGCCGCATCAGTCGTAAAGTGCAGCCTGCCCGCCTTAGTATTGCGCTGGATCATGTCGTCCAGCCCGGGCTCGTAGATCGGCGAGATCCCGTTATTCAGCTTGTCAATCTTGCCAGGATCAATGTCCAGACACGTCACGTCGTTGCCCACGTTGGCAAAGCAGGTGCCCGTCACCAGGCCGACGTAACCGGTCCCAACCATTGTGATACGCATGGCGCGTGCTCCGAATCTGTCTGTCACTGATCGATTATCCGGACACCCACCATACAGATGCCGTCGGATTGGCAGTCTAGGGTATCTTCGGCCGGGCGAGGGAACCGGTCGAGTCGAAACCTACATTTCCCGCCCCGCCGGGTTGTCGAGCCCCAGAGTTGGCCTAGAATGGGCGATTCGTTCCTCACAGAGCATGCCCCCCACGCAAGGAGGCCTTGATGGCCCGCGAAAAGGTCCCAGAACCTGTCTTCCAGACCCCCGACGACCAGATCAACAAGGTCGAGCAGTTCAAGCTCAACTCCAACGGCGTCGTCGGTGCCCTGCCCGAGCACGTCCGCGACCAGTCCAACGGCAATATCGCCGAGGACTCCGAACAACTCGCCAAGAGCCACGGCATCTACCTCGAGTACAACCGCGCCCAGACCGGCCGGGAAAAAGACTGGCTGTACATGGTCCGCGTCACCGTGCCCGGCGGCGGCTCCTTCACCGCCGACCAGTGGCGCGTCTTCGACCAGATCGCGGACAAGTACTGCGACCACAACCCCGACGGCGGCGCATCGCTGCGCCTCACCACCCGCCAGAACATCCAGTACCACTGGCTGAAAAAGCCGGACCTGGTCAACCTCGTCCAGGACGTCGCCTCCACCGGCTACTACACGCTCAACGGTTGCGGCGACAACGTCCGCAACGTCATGGGCTGTCCGCTGTCCAAGTACAGCCCCGTCTGCGACGCCAACAAACTCGCGCACGAGTACGGCACGTACTTCCGCCTGCCCGCCGCGCCGCACATCCAGGTCTTCGCTGTCGACCCGGCAACCATCAACGATCCGGAGGTGCAGTACAGCTACGGCCCCAAGCTGCTGAACCGCAAGTTCAAGATCGCATTTTCCTCCGTCTCGCGCGACCGCGAGGGCAACCTCGTCGGTGACAACTGCGTCGAGGCACGGGCGTGCGAGATCGGCGTCGCGCCGGTCGTCGAGAACGAAAAAGTTATTGCCTACGAGATGTTCATCGGCGGTGGACAGGGCGAGAAGAACGGCAAGCCGACCTTCGCCGGCATCGCCCTGCCCTTCGCACGCGTCGCGCCTGAGGATCTGTTCCCCGCGATGAAGGGCGTCGTCGATGTCCACAAAGAATGGGGTGACCGCAAGAACCGCGTCTGGGCACGCATGAAATATGTCGTGCAGAAACAGGGCATCCCGTGGTTTCAGGAGCAGGTCAAGGCCTTGGGCGTCAACTTCGAGCAGCCCGACCCGGACTTCGATCTGGGCGGCCGCATGATGCACCACGGCTGGCAGGAACAGGAGACCAACGGCAAACTTGCCTACGGGGCGTATATCGAGAACGGCCGTCTCATCGACGTCGATCCCGCCAAGGGCAACGGCAACCAGAAATCGATGGTCACCCCGCTGCTGGAGAAGTTCGGCGCGGAGCTCCTGATCACCGCGAACCAGGACCTGCTGTTCACCAACATTGAGAAAGACGCGAAAGAAGACTTCGAGGCCGAACTCGCCGAGCACGGCTACGGCAAGCGCAAGGGCAAGGCGTATTCGACCCTGCGCGTACTCTCAGGCGCGTGCGTCGGGCTGCCGACCTGCCGGCTGGCGTACACCGACTCGGAGCAGTGGGAGCCGGAACTGCTCGACCAGCTCGACGAGATGGGCTACGGCGACATGACCGAATCGATCGGCATCACCGGCTGCGAGCGGCAGTGCTTCCGCCCCGGGCTCAAGACGATCGGCTGGGTGGGCCAGGGCCCGGACCAGTACGCGCTGAAGCTCGGCGGCTCCGAAGACGGACGCTTCCAAGGCCAGTGGATCACCGGCGTCGACCCGAACAAGCCGGAGAAGGGCGAGCAGTGGCTGCTGCGTCGCGTGAGCAAGAAGGACGCAGTCGTGGTCACCACGGCGCTCTTCGACCACTACAACGCGAACAAGCAGGACGGCGAAGACATGGGCACGTTCCATCGCCGCATCGGTCAGGACGCGATCGTCGCGCACCTGCGCTCGCTGGAAGCGGTCCTACCCCTGCTTAAGAAGACGTTCCCCAAGCCGTTCATGCCGTATCACGAGTGCGGAAAACCGCGGGCAGCGGTCGATGCCTGACCGGCTCACATGTTGTGACGCCACAAGAGATAGAGCGCCCAGAACACCGGCACGGTTGCGATCATCACGCTGATGCGTGAGAGCACCCAGCCGGTGTTTTCTTTTAGCGTGCCAACGATCTCGCAGATGATGATGAAAAAGACGATCAGCGAGAATTTGTAGACGATCATACCGGTCAACTCGTATTTATCGATCACCCATCGCGCGACGGGGTTGACTTCCTGCCCATTGAACAGCAGGATCACCCAGGTCAGCATCACATCCAGCGCCGAAAACAGCAGCAGCCAGACGTACGCGTTGGGGTAGTGCATATGACGCGAGAGCAGGTTCTGCATCGGCGGCTCTGCCTCGATCACGGCATCGACTTCGTCTTTGGTCGGCTCGGGTTGCTTGGGAGTTTCACTCATAGGAAAAGTCCCCCGCCTGTTCCAGCGCCTTGGCAACCGCCTGCGTGCCAAGACGCCCACCGCCCTGGTCGGCGACCTGCTGAAAGAGATCGGCCACTTTCGCCGTCGCCTCCAGCGGAAGCCCCAGACGTTCCGCCGCTTCGAGCACGATCTTCAGGTCCTTGTTCACCAGGTCGATCATGAAGCCCGGCTCGTAGTCGCCGACCGCGATCTTCGGGCCCAGATTCGTGAGCTGCCACGAACCCGCCGCCCCGCCGCCAACAACCTGGATCATCTTGTCCATCGAGAGACCGGACTGCTTGGCGAGCGCCAGCGCTTCACACACCCCCAATAATGTCACCATCCCCGCGATCTGGTTGCAGGCCTTGCACGCCTGGCCCAGGCCTGATTCGCCGAGGTGGACGATGCTTTTGCCGACGACTTCGAGCATCGGCATCACGCGGTGAACCGCGTCGCTTCCTCCGCCGACCATGATGCTCAGCGTGCCCGCCTGCGCCCCGACATCGCCGCCGGAGACCGGGGCGTCGACCAGATCGATGCCTTGCTTTGCGAGCCGTTGGGCAAAGTCGCGCGTTGCGTCGGGACTGATGGTCGAGTGATCGACAACGACCGTGCCTGGAAGCGCGGCGCTTGCCACGCCCTGATCGCCGAAGAGCACCGCCTCGACATCAGGCGTGTCGGTGACGTTCAGGAAGATGATCGATGCGCCGCTGGCCGCGAGATCGGCCGGGCTCTCGGCGAGGGCAGCGCCCTGATCGATCAGCGGCTTGGCCTTCTCGGGCGTGCGGTTCCAAACGACCAACTCATAGCCGGCATCCAAGAGGTTGCGTGCCATCGGCAGGCCCATGATGCCCAGGCCGATGTATCCGAGTTTGGGTTGGGGATGAGTCAACGGGCGGGTGCCTTTCACTGCTTAGGCGGATGCCACAACGATATCGCCTCGATCGGTGCTTGTCCCGTTAACGCCTGCTCGAGGGGGTCGATTGCACTTCCCGAATCGATCGGGATGCAGGCAAAGTTGGCCGGGGCACCCGGCTGGAGGGTGGCGATACTGCTCTTTAAACGCAGGGCTTTGGCGCCGTGCCTCGTCGCCATCGCAAGCAAGGTGGCCGGGTTTGTTTGATCACGCTCGTAAAGACGGCGCATCGCACTGAGCAGACCCAGCGGCTGCGGGTCGTCGGGATCAGTGCCTACGATCGAGTCGGTGCCGAGGCAGACATTGACGCCCGCCTCAAGCATGTCGCGGTAGCGGTGGTTCTCATGCTCGAAGTATTCGCTGGCGATCGGGCAGTACGCGACGGATGTGTTCGTGTCGGCAAGGATCGTGATGTCCTCATCGCTGACATAGTTGCAGTGCGCGACGAGCCAGCCGCCGTCAGGTGCCGCGGCTTCGAGATGCGGCCGCATCCATTGCACGGGGGTCAGCCCCTTGCCATAGTGCTCGGCGAAGGCGTCATCCCATCGCCCCAGTGAGCGGACATAGTCAAACATCGGGCCGGACAGCTTGGCAACAAAGTCCAGTTCTTCTTGATGCTCTGCAAGGTGCGTCGACACCGGGCGCCCCGAAGTAGCGGCTAAGCGATACAAGTCCGGCCCGGCGGAGTATGGTGAATGGGGCTGGATCGCGAATGGCCAAGACGCATCGGCGATGTTCAATCGCGCCTGTTCATCGAACGGTGGCCCAAGACCAAACAGCTCGCGATAGCTACTACCAAGAAACCTGGCAGCTCGTTTGATCGGTCCGTCTTCATAGGGATGGCCGATATCCCCGGCCGCCTGCACGCCGGATGCCTGACTCGCTTCGATCGCCTGTGGCAGCGCCGTTTGCCATTGCTTCTTAGCCTCGGATTCCTTGGAACGCACCATCTTGACCCAACCCACAAAGCCGGCAGCGGGGTCGTAAGGCTGCGGGCCGACCGGCGTCAGGTCGAGGTGGGTGTGTGCATTGACCATCGCAGGCAACAGCAAGTCGTTGGGCCGGTCGATGACCTCGGCCTGTTCGACCAATTCGGCGGGCAGGGAATCGGGCTCGCCGGCGGCGACGACGTGGCCGTCCTGGATCAGCACGGCACCGGGCCGGGCGTCGACCCCGGCCGCGTCACGGACGGCGGCGGCGTATAGAACCGTTGGGCGGGCGTGTTTCATGGGGAGCTGGGCACTGTTCCGATAACAACCGGGGTCGGAGGCGGCAGAAGAGTGATTTCGGGCCTCTCCCCACGGACCATCCGCGGCCCCCGATTACCCCCCACGCCCGGCAAACGTTACACTCACGTCTCCGATCAGTACACGTTAGCACAACGAAAATGCAAGGACCGACCATGACCCGAGCCCTTTCCCGAATCCCCACCTTCGCCACCGCTCTGCTGCTCGCCGCGGGTGCCGCCGTCTCCACCGGCTGCGTCTCGCAGGAGAGCCACGACGACCTGCTGTCGATCAACCGCCAGCTCGAGGAGCGCAACACCGTGCTCGAGCAGGAGATCGCCAACCTGCGTCTGAGCAGCGAGCAGGCCAACGCCGCGATCCGCGCCCTGGAAGCCCGCCTGGGCCGAGGCGCCGCCCTGGAAGCCCGCTACGCCGAGGACCAGGCGACCATCGCTGAGAAGAACAAGACCATCGCCGCCCTGCGTGCCGAGATCGCCAAGCTCGGCTCGGGCCAGAACCAGATCGTTGTCGTCGAGGGCCTGCCCCCGGAAGTCAGCGACGCGCTGCGTGACCTGGCGGCGGCCAACCCCGACCTGATGACCTACGACGCGGACCGTGGCATGATCCGCCTGCGCAGCGACCTGACCTTTGGTCTGGGCTCGGACGTTGTCAGTGCTGCCGCGAAGACCGCGCTCGGTCGTCTCGCGGCCGTGCTCAACGGCAACGCGGCCGGCAAGTTTGATATCCAGGTCGTCGGCCACACCGACGCCGTGCCCGTCAAGTCCGCCCGCGGCAAGCAGCTCTACGGCGACAACCGCGGCCTCTCGAGCAACCGTGGCGACGCCGTCGCCCGCGTGCTGATCGCCAACGGCGTGGATGACGGCCGTGTGCTCTCCGGCGGCCGGGGCGCGACCCAGCCTGTCGAAGCGAACAACGCGAAGGGTCAAAGCAAGGCCAACCGCCGCGTCGAGATCTTCCTGGTCAAGGCCAGCGACGCTCCTGCACCCGCACCCGCAGAACCCGCAGCCGGTGGCGGCGGTGGCGGCGTCACCGAAGGCGCAGCCGGTCCGGCCGACGACAGCATCTTCAAGTAAGCCGCTGATCAAAAACAACACAAAAAAGCCCCGCTCAAAGGCGGGGTTTTTTCTTGCCTCGTCAGCCGGCGGGCTTGTTTCGCCGCTGGTTCCTTCAACGCAAACGGTCGCATCGGCGGGGCAAGCCCGCCGGCTGACGCCCCGATCAATCCACAAACTGCGGGATGTACGCCGCGGCCTGCTTGATGTCGCCAATGCGATCGTCCCCGGCCTCGCGTTCGATGACCAGGTCGCCGTTGAACCCGCCCTCATTGAGGGTTTTGAGGAACGCCTGCCAGTTCACTTCGCCGGTGCCGACCGCGACCTCCGCTCCCCAGGCGCCGGGCTCGGGCGGTGAGGTGGCGTCTTTGATGTGGGCCTGACGGATGCGCGGTGCGAGTTTTTCCGCGGCGGCGATCGGGTCGCCCATGCCGTAGAGGATCATGTTCGCCGGGTCGAAGTTGACGGCCACGCTGTCGCGATCTACCTCCGCGAGGAAGCGGTCCAGCGCGTCGGCGGTCTCCTGCCCGGTCTCGAGTAAGAGGTCCGCACCCGCGGTGTCCTTGAGCAGGTCACCCAGCTCGCGCAGTCGGCCGACGAGCTTGTCGTGCAGCGCCGCGTCGTCCTCGGGGATGAACCCGGCATGGAACGAGACCTGAGCCAGGCCCAGCGCCTTGGCGACCTCGGCGGTCTTGCCGAAGGCCTCGAGGTTGGCCTGCCAGTGCTCGTCGGGGACGACGCCACCGGTCTTCTGGATCGTGGCGGGCGTGGAGTAGTCTTCGCCCTTGGGCGTGAACATACCCGAGACAACCGTGACGCCCGCGTCCGCGAGCTTCTTGCCGGCGTCGGCCCAGTCATCGGGATTCTCAAAGATCGGGTTCAGGTGCAACTGCACCCGGCTGATCCCGATTTCGTTGGCGTTGCTGACCAGGCAGTTCGGGCACTTGGGCTGGGTGGACCAGGAACAGAACGCGAGGGATTCATCTGCGGGCTTCATCGAGCACTCCGTGGATTACGTGTGGTACAGCCGGAAAGGATACACGACTAGGCGAACGGCCCGCCATCGGTGTCCGCCATCGCCAGCGCCGCAGCCCCGACGAAGCCCGCGTCGTTGTTGAGTTGGGTCGCACTGAGCGTGGGCACAACCCCGCCGGCGATCCCCCAGTTCTGGCTGCTGAAGGATTTACGCAGCGGCGAGAGCAGACAGTCCCCCGCGCCCGCGACCCCGCCGCCGATCACGATGGCCTGCAGGTCGATAATCCTGCAGAGATTGATACACGCGATCGCCAAGTAGCTTGCCAGGTCGTCGACCAGGCGCTCGGCCAAAAGGTCGCCCTTCTTCGAGGCGGTGAACACGTCCTGCGTCGTCAACGTGCCCTTCTCCAGCAGCGGCTCCAGTGCCGAGGTTTTGCCCGCGGCCATCAGTTCGGTTGCCTTGCGGACCATCGCGGTGGCCGAGGCGTACTGCTCCAGGCAGCCATACTGCCCGCAGGCGCAGAGGTGCCCGCCCGGCTCGACAATCATGTGACCGACCTCGCCAGCCAGCCCGCCGCCGCCGTGGAAGACCCGCCGGTCCAGCACGATGCCCGAGCCAACCCCGGTACCCAGTGTGACGAGCGCGAGATGGCGCAGTTGGTCGTTGTTCTTCAGCGCGATCGAGTACTCGCCGAAGGCCGCCGCGTTCGCGTCGTTGTCGACCACGACCGGCAGGCCCATCGCCTCGCTGACCAGCCCGCGCAATTCGATATCTTTCCAGCCCTTGAGGTTCACGCACGCACGCACGATGCCCGTACGGCTGTCGATCAACCCCGGCACCCCGATGCCCAAACCCCGGACATCGCTCCACTGACGGCCCGCGTCGGCGACCAGACGGCGAGCCAGGTCATCCATCGCTTTGACGACGACTTCGGGCCGGCTGTCCCTTGGTGTCGGGTCAACCGTGCTGGCGATCACGTCCGACGACGGATCCAGCAGGCCCGCCTTGATCTGCGTGCCGCCCAGGTCCAGCCCGATATAGCAAGTTGATGTATCGATGTCGGCGATCGCACGTCCTCCTGCCCCCGATCAGCCCAACGAAACCGGCGTGCCACTCCGCACGCTCTGCACCTCAGCCTCGATCAGACGAACCGCCTCGGCGGCGTCACGCATCGTGACGATCTCAGGCTGAAGGTTATTCTTCACGCAATCCAGGAAATAGGCAATTTCTTTTTCGTATCCCATCGCCTCATCCAGCTCGACCGGCTCGTTTTCACCGTTCTGCGCGAGCGTCAACGCGTGCTCGGCGGAGCTGTCAAAGACCGCGGTCGCGTTCTCGAAGTTCGCTGTGTACTGCATGCAGAAGCTGTAGCCCTGCGCCATCGCCCAGGAGCCCTCGGCCTGGACCAGCGGCACACCATCGACTTCATAGCGCGTGAGGATGTGGTCGACCTCCTCGGTCACGCTGGAGTAGCCGACGCTGCTGACGCTCTTGGGCATGCCGAAGAGGAACTGGACGAAGTCCGAGTCGTGGATGTGCAGGTCCAGCGCCGCCCCGCCGTTCTGTGCGCCGTCGGCGTAGAACGGCCCTTGCGGGTGCGACGCGGTCCGCCGGAAGGTCAGGCCCAACAGCTTGCCGAATCGCTTGTCCTCGATGGCGTCCTTGAGCCAGATCCAGCCCGGCCAGAAGCGCATACACATCGCCGGCATCGCGATCTTGCCCGATGCCTCGGCCGCCTCGACCAGCTTCATCCCGTCTGCATACGTCCGGGCCAGCGGCTTCTCGGTCAGCAGGTGCTTGCCCGCTTCAAGGACCTTCAGCCCGAAGAGCACGTGGGCTGGCGTCGGCAGGCAGATGTCCACCGCGTCGATGTCCGGGTCCGCGATCAGGTCCATCGCGTCGGTGTACTTGCGGACGCTGTTGTAGTCGAACCCGCCCTCGGCCTGCCCCTCGATGTTGCCGCCCGCCTGCGTTTTGCCGTTCAGACGGTCCTCATCGCGGTCGGCCAGCGCCACCACCTCGACGCCCTCTAGCTTCGCGTACGCATCCAGGTGCGTCAGCCCCATCATGCCCAGTCCAACAACGCCTACCTTGATAGCCATTTCGTAACTTTCCGTGTCAGGGTACATCCTCTTTCTTGTAAGCAAGCAGTTTAATTTAATCCGAAGCCGGGCGTCTCAAAGCCCCATGATCCTGACGTACACTGGCCCGCACAACGACCGGACCGAGCCCCGCCCCCTGACATCGCCGGATAATCCATGATCCATCACTCGCCCAACCCGACCATCTCCCTGCCCACCTCACGCCGCAAGCTACTCAAAGCGGCGGCTGGCCTGGGCTCCGTCGCTATGCTCGGCCCGACCTTCGCGTGGGGCGCCTCGCCGAGCAAGACGCTGAACCTCGCGGCCGTCGGCGTCGGCGGCAAGGGTAAATCCGACCTGAGCAGCTCCGCGGCAGGCAAGCACGTCCGCGTCGCGGCCTTGTGCGACGTCGACTCGGTCAGCCTGGGCAAGGCCAGTGAGAAATACACGGACGCTAAAACCTTTAGCGACTACCGCGTCATGCTCGACAAGATGGGCAAGGACATCGACGCCATTCTGATCTCGACCCCCGATCACATGCACGGGCCTATCGCGCTGGCGGCGATGCAGTTGGGCATCCACATCCATGTGCAAAAGCCCCTGGCGCACAACATCGCCGAGCTGCGTGCGATGCAGACCATGGCCGCGGACAACCCCAAGCTCGTCACGCAAATGGGCACGCAGATCCACAGCCACGCGAACTACCGCACCGCCGCCGCAACCTTCCGCTCGGGCGTCATCGGCAAGGCCAGCGAAGCGCACCTCTGGGTCAGCCGATCATGGGCAGGGCCCGCCGAGGGAAGGCCCAAGCACACCGACCCGGTGCCCGAGCGGCTGGGCTGGGACCTCTGGCTGGGCGTCGCCCAGCACCGCCCCTATGCCAACAAGTCCTACCACCCCTTCAACTGGCGCGGCTGGAGAGACTTTGGCTCGGGCACGCTCGGCGACATGGGCTGCCACATCTTCGACCCCGTCTTCTCCTGTCTGGATCTGGGCATGCCCACCCATGCCATCTCCAAAGGCCCGCAGCACTACGAAGAAAGCTTCGCGCCCGACGGCGACATCCATTACCGCTTCGCGCCGACCCAGCACACCACCGACGGCTTTAAGTTCCGCTGGACCGACGGCCGAAAGAGCCGGCCCGATGTTTCCAACCCCCATCTGCCTAAGGACCTGAAACTACCCGCGGCAGGGATGTTCCTGGTCGCCGAAAAAGGCGCGATGCTCGTGACGCACTTCCGCGAGGCGCCGAAATTCTTTCGCGACGGCCAGCCGATCGAGGTCGATGTCCAGCATCGTGAGAGCAACAACCACTACACCGAGTTCACCGACGCCTGCCGGGGCGAGGGCAAGACCTCCACGCCCTTCTCCTACTCCGCACGCGTGACCGAGGCGGTCCTCGTGGGCGTCATCGCCGGCGGCTTCAAGGACCGGCAGCTCGCGTGGAACAGCCCCAAGCTGTCGTTCGATCACGCCCCGGCCAATGCTATGATTGAACGCACCTACCGCGAAGGCTGGGATGTGCTTTAAGCCAACCGCGGATGAACGCCCGCCTCGATCCCGACAACCGATCACGACAGAGAGCCACTATGTTCAAACGCTTCGCCCCCTTGACGCTCGGCCTGATCACCCTCCTGTGCCTGCACGCCAGCCCCTGCAGCGCACAAGACAACAACCAGCCGCCCGAAGGATTCCTGGCAATCTTTAACGGCGTCGACCTCAAGGGCTGGGGCGGCGGCGAAACAAAAGACCCCGAGTGGTTTAGTACCCTCGACTACGACACCTGGGACGAATACAACAAGAAGAAGCTCGAAGAGGTTGAGAAGCACTGGCGCGTCGAGGACGGCGAGCTCATCAGCGACGGCAAGGGGCCGCACCTGGTCTCCAACCGCTACTACGGCGACTTCGAGATGTGGGTCGACTGGAAGCTCATGACCGCAGGCGGGGACTCGGGCATCTACCTCCGCCACTGCCCGCAGGTCCAGCTCTGGGACCCCAACCACAAGCCCGCACACAAGCACGGCTCGGACAAAGGCTCGGGCGGGCTGTGGAACAACAAGAAGTATGAGCGCCACCCCAGCGAAGTCGCGGACAATCCCATCGGCGAGTGGAACCGTATGTTCATCCGCATGGTCGGTCCTTACGTCACGGTCATCCTCAACGGCAAGACCGTGGTCGACAACGTCGTGCTCGAGAACTACTTCCACCGCGACCAGCCGGTCTACATGGATGGGCCCGTCCACCTGCAGACCCACGGCAGCGAGACACGCTTCCGCAACATCTTCGTACGCCGGCTCTCCTACGCCGAGTCCGACAAGCTGCTTGCAGAAATCAACAGCGAAGACGAAGACAAATTTGCCCCGATCTTCAACGGCAAAGACTTGACCGGCTGGATCGGCGCGACCAGCAGTTACGAAGTCAAGAACGGCGCCATCCAGTGCAAGCAGGACTTCGGCGGCAACCTACTGACCAAGAAACAATACAGCGATTTCGTGGTCCGCCTCCAATTCAAGACCCCGCCCGGCGGGAACAACGGCCTGGCGATCCGGGTGCCCACCGACGGGATGGAAGAATACCCCGCCAACGTCGCGATGGAGCTTCAGGTCCTCGATGACAACCACATCATGTACGCCAAGCTGCGCGACGATCAGTACCACGGTAGCGCGTACGGCATCAAGGGCGCCCACCGCGGCTTCCTCCGCCCCGCCTGCCAGTGGAACACGCAGGAAGTCACCGTCAAGGGCGAACAGGTCACCGTCGTCCTCAACGGCTTCACGACCCTCGAAACCGATCTGAGCAAAGACGCCCCGGAAGACCACCCCTCGCGCGCCAACAGCAAGGGGCACTTCGGCTTCACCGGCCACTACGACCAGGTTAAGTTCAAGAACATCAGGATCAAGGAACTCAAATAACGGGACCTGGCCTGAAAGCCTGTGCCTTATTTGAGCCGAAAGTTTCGACCGACAGCCCCGATCAGCATTCCCGCAAACCCACCGAACATCAGACAGGAACTCGGCAGACGACCGCTGATCGAGTTGTTCGGTGGCAGGTCCATGAAAACGAAGAATCCCAAAGCACCATACGCGGTGAGCAACGCACCCAGCACAAGAAGTATTGTGAAAAACGGTTTCATGATGGCGGCTACTTCGCCGCGTCTTTCTTGAACCGCTCGTTGAGCCGTTCCCACCGCTTGGTCATCTCCTGCATGCGCAGGGTGTGGTCGGCAGAAACATCACGCTGCTCCGCCCGATCGGTGGACAGGTCGTACAACGCCCAGCGGTTGTTGTCGGTCTTGGACGACACGATCTTCCAGTCACGGTTCTGTAGCGCCCGGTTGCCGGCGTGGTGGAAGTACAGCTCCCGCCGCCAGAACTCGGCCTGATCACTGAACACGAGACCCAGATCCTCCCCCGGCAACTCAGGGGCGTCCTCCACAGGGCTCGCCGGCTTCAGTCCCGCGAGGGTCAGGATCGTCGGCGCGAGGTCGATCAGGTGGCCCGGTTCGTGACGGAGCTTGCCTTTCCCGAGGATGCCCTTGGGCCAATGCGCGATGAAGGGGGTCGAGATGCCGCCCTCGTGGGTCCAGATCTTGTGACGGCGGAACGGCGTATTCGACGACGAGGACCAGCCGGGCCCGATGCACAGGTACGAATCGCCCGAGCCAGGATCGGCCTTGGGATCGTGGCCGTCGTGGCGGACCATGATCTCGGCACTAGCGCCGTTGTCGGACATGAACAGGATCAGCGTGTTGTCGTACACACCCATCTTCTTGATCTGCGAGATGACCCTGCCGATTTCCCGGTCCATGCGGTCGATCATCGCGGCGTGGATCCGCATCTTCATCGATTGAAAACGCTTCTGCTCCTCGGTGAGCTCGAACCACCGCACGGCATAAGGCACCTCGCCGGGGCCAAGCTGCTTGCGCTGCTCCGCGTCACCGCTGGGCGCAAGGATGTTGCGTTCAAGCGGTGAGAGCGAGGTGTCTATCAGACCCATCTGCTTCTGGCGGATGAAGATCTCGGCGCGGCGGGCGTCCCAGCCGTCCTCATAGTGGAACTGATATCGCTCGATATCTTCCTGTGGCGCGTGAAGCGGGAAGTGCGGCGCATAGAACGCGAGGAAGGCGAAGAAGGGTTTGTCCGCGTGACGCTGCTCGTGCTCCTCGAGGAAGGAGATCATGTAGTCGGCCTTCGCGGTCGTCGCGTAGTAGTCTTCGTCCTCGTCTTCGCGATCGATCGCTGGGAGCTTCTTGTCATCGAGGTAGTGCTCGCTGGGCCAGAAGTAACGCCCGAAGTCCGCGAACAGGTACGAGCGGTCAAAGCCCGCATCGGCGATCGGCTTCTCAAACCACTTCTCCAGGTGCCACTTGCCCGAGTGGTAGCTGCGGTAGCCGGCGGGCTTGAGCATCTGCGGGAGGGTCTGTGCCCAACTCGGTCGGCCCTTGGTGCCCATCTGGTCGTGGTAGTAGCCGGTGATGAGTGAGGCGCGACTGGTCCAGCAGCGACCGGTGTTATAGAAGCGGGAGAACCGCAGGCCATTGCGCGCGAGGCGGTCGAGGTTGGGTGTGCGGATGTCCCCGCCGTAACAACCGAGGTCGGCGAAGCCCAGGTCGTCTGCCATGATGACCAGCACGTTGGTCTTGTGCGCCTTGTCCTGAGCGTGGGCCGAGACGCCCAGCAGCAGGCACAGGAGGAGCATCGGCATGGAAAGGCGATCAAACATACAAGCGTGGTCCTCGGCGTGATACGGCCTCTACATGATATAGACGGCTGAGAGATGTAAATGATAACGCCCGCCACCGAAGTGACGGGCGTTATTTTTAGCGAGGGCGACGAGATTCGAACTCGCAACCTCCGGCGTGACAGGCCGGTGCTCTAACCAATTGAGCTACGCCCCCTGAGGGTCGCTATTTGCCAGCGTGAAGGCCACGCCGAGCGGCATAATGTAGCTATTGGGCAAGGGGTGTCAAGTTGCCTAGTTTCCCAATCCCAAAACGGCGTTTTACTTCACCTCACTGAGCTTCACCGGGCAGCGGTTGTCCGCGGCGAGCACGGCGGCTTCGAGGACACGCTGGGTCTCGTAGGCGTCCTGGAAATCGCAGATCGGGACGACCGGCTTCTTGTTGGCGATGACGTTGAGCATGTCGGCGGCCATATTCACGAAGGTGTGCTCGTAGCCGATGATGTGGGCCGCGGGCCACCAGTTGCCGACGTAGGGGTGCCCGTCGTCGCCGCGGGTGACGTTGATGGTGGACCAGCCCTGCTCGCGGCCGGGCAGGGTGTTGTCGTACCACTCCAGCTCGTTGGCGCGTTCGAAGTTGTACTTGATCGCGCCCTTCTCGCCGTGGATCTCGATGCGGTTGGCGTTCTTGTCGCCGGTCGCGAGGCGTGAGGCCTCGAAGGACGCGACCGCGCCCTTCTTGAACTTGGCCAGGAAGAGCAGCGCGTCGTCGACAGTGGACTTGCCGTAGCGCTTCTTCTTGGACTTGCCGCCAGCCTTGGCGCTGATGGAGTTCTTTCCGGTCGCTTCGATGATCTCGCGCTTCTTGATGAAGGTTTCCTTGATCGCGCCGGTGACCTCGGTGATCTCGTCGCCGGTGATGAAGCGGGCCATGTCGATGATGTGCGCGTTCAGGTCGCCGTGCGCGCCGGAGCCGGCCTGCTTGCCCTTGAAGCGCCACAGCAGCGGCGTGTCGGGTCCGCCCCAGTCCTGCAGGTAGGCGGCGCGGACGTGGAAGATCCGCCCGAGCTTGCCTTCCTTAACCATCTGGTGGGCCATCGCGACCGCGGGGACGCGGCGGTAAACGAACCAGCAGAAGCTCTTGGACTTCTTCGCTTTCTTGGCGGCCTGCATCATCGCGCGGGCATCGTCGAGCGTACCGGCCAGAGGCTTTTCGCAGGCGACGTGCTTGCCGGCCCGAGCGCTGCGATCGCATGCGTCGCGTGCAGGTGGTTGGGGGTGACCAGGTCGACCAGGTCGATGTCGTCGTTGTTAAAAACGGCGTTGACGTCGTCGGTATGGTTCTGCCAGCCCCACTGGTCGGCGAACGCGCCGAGCGTCGGCTCGATCGAGCAGATCGTGTGCATCTGCGGGTTGGACGGGGTGTTGAAGAACTTGCCGACTTTGAGGTAGGCGTTGGAGTGGGTCCGGCCCATGAAGCCCGATCCGATCAGTGCGACGTTCAGTGATTTCTTCTTTGCCATGACGGGTTCTCCTTAGAGGATTGTCGTGTGTGTTGTCGTGTTGGGCCGTGCAGAATAATGCGGACGGTGCGCAGCGTAAAGCCTCTGTCATCCAGAGGCGGTTGCATTCAATCTCAGATAGGCATGCCGGTGATGGTGGCCTCGAAAACAAGGTTGCCATTGACCACGCCCTGGGCCTTGCAGATGGACCGGCGGGGCTTCATGTTAAACCCGTCGATCAGGATGTAGAGCCGGTCGCCTGGGACGACTTGGCCGCGGAACTTCACGCCATCGACACCGGCGAAGCCGATGAACTTGACCTTCTCAAACCGGCGCATGGTCATGTAGGAGGCGAACTGGGCGGCGGCCTCGATCATGAGCACGCCGGGGAAGATTGGACGGCCTGGGATATGCCCGGGGACCCAGAACTCGTCGTCCCTGACGTCCTTGTAGCCGATGGCGTGCGTGACGTTGTCGTCGATCTGCTCCCAAACGATCCCGTCGAGCAGGCGCATGCAGCCACGGTGCGGGTTGAAGGACTCGATGAAGTCCGCGTCGTGCAGGACGGCA
>Ga0213866_10000238_pt1 | contig 45787 bp, 38 predicted proteins | sample PICome_11_FD_160079 | JGI IMG/M metagenome (GOLD analysis project Ga0213866, IMG submission 160079) | Coastal seawater microbial communities near Pivers Island, North Carolina, United States - PICO284 | ecosystem: Environmental > Aquatic > Marine > Coastal | place: USA: North Carolina...
GTCAGCTTGTCTGGGATTTAGGCCGATTGGATGTGCTGGTCAACAATGCATCGAGCTTCTACCCCACTCCCCTTGAAAACTGCGATCAGAGCCAGTGGGATGATCTGGTAAACAGCAATTTAAAAGGTCCCTTTTTTATCACACAAAAACTCAGTCCACTGCTGGAAAAACAGCGTGGTGCTGTGGTGAATATCTCGGATATCCATGGCCGCCAAGCCCTGGCCGACCATCCTATTTACACGGTAGCCAAGGGCGGCAATATTGCCATGACCAAGGCCATGGCCGTGGATCTGGCGCCAGCGGTTCGAGTAAATAGCGTGGCTCCCGGCGCTATTCTGTGGCCGGAACACGAAGAGGATGATAAGGATAAACACAGCGAGGTTCTCAAAGGCGTACCCATGGGTAGATTGGGAACCGAAATGGATATTGCCGAAACGGTGTTCTTTCTGGCGGTCAAAGCCACCTATATTACTGGGCAAACTATTGCTGTGGACGGCGGGCGCTCTAGTACCCTCTAGTGCAGAGACTGCAGTGGGGACAGCCTTATCTAGCAGGCGATCTATTCAAAAATCGATCATAAATTTCGCTGATGCCAGTAAAATTCCACCGGCCATAACTGCTGCTCAGTTTTATCGTATTGCTGCCAGTGTTGGGCGAAACTTTGGCCTGTGACCGGATGAACTGAATGGGGTGCCAACTGGGCCAATGGCTGCAGTACAAAAGCATTTTTTAGCACTTCATCTCGAGGCAGGGCAATACCCTCAAAAACGCCTGTTAAATCATCTACAGTGAGAATATCTATATCTAAACTACGCGAACTAAAGCGCGGCTGAAGGCGATCGCGGCCATTGGCATTTTCAATAGATTTGAGAATGGCTGAAATCTCCCCAATAGCCAGATCTGAGTGAACACCCACCACCAGATTGAAAAAATTTTCCCCCTCAAAGCCCACCGATTCACTCTCATAGACAGTTGAGATCTGCAACTCGCCAAACTGCTCTGCCAGAGCATCCAGGGCGGCACAGATATGCCGCTGGGGCTCAATATTACTACCCAAACTTAGATAGATCAGCGCCATTAATCTGTGTCCTTAGTGGGCATATTAGTGGGCAAAGTACCTCGCTCGATAACTATACCTACATCCTTTGAGCCGCGCAGGGCACCGGGCTTGCTAACTCTGAGCTTTAACCAGGGAACTGAGAACTCCTCGAGAACTATTCGCGCCACCTCTTCAGCCATGCGTTCTACCAGTAAAAACTCACTCTGCTCGATAAAGGCAATCAGGCGCTTGGCGATAGATTTGTAATTAAGGGCGTATTGAATATCGTCAGTTGCCGCGGCACGGCGGATATCGTGGGCCATTTCTAGGTCCAAACTCACCGTCTGTTTAACCTCGCGCTCCCAATCGTAGATACCAATAATAGTCTCGATACGCAGATCTCTAATATAGACAATATCCATCAACAAGCTTCCTCGGGAATCGTTAATTGTTGCAGCGGCCAGCGCGGCGTTATGGGCAGCGCCAAGCCAGTTTTCTCACCGGCGAGCAACCGCTGACATCCGGCGTAGGCAATCATCGCACCATTGTCGGTGCAAAATTCCTGGCGAGCGTAATAGACTTGGCGACCATCTTTATTTAACACCGCCTGAAGTTTCTCTCGCAACCTGCGGTTGGCCGAAACACCGCCGGCGATCACCAGCGTCTGCAATTCGGTCTGCTCAAGGGCTCGCCGACACTTGATCACTAGGGTATCCACAACCGCCTCCTGAAAACCGGCGCAGATATCGGCTACTGTCTGCTGATCTGGCAGCACATCAGTGCCGCGATGACTGTCAATTAAATTGCGGGTGTAAGTTTTAAGACCTGAGAAACTGAAATCCAAACCCGGTCGATCCGTCATAGGTCTGGGGAAGCTAAAGCGGTCCACCTGCCCGCTTTCAGCCAGTGCCGCCAGCACTGGGCCGCCGGGATAGTCGAGATCGAGCATTTTAGCGGTCTTATCAAAGGCCTCACCAGCGGCATCGTCGAGGGATTCCCCCAACAGCTGATAGTCGCCTATTGCCCCCACTCGCACCAGCTGGGTATGGCCGCCAGAGACCAACAGCGCCACTAGTGGGAAAGCGGGAGGATTATCCTCCAGCATGGGTGCCAAAAGATGTCCCTCCATATGATGCACCCCTATCACTGGTATACTCAGCGCAAACCCCAGGGCAGTTGCCAAGGCTCCACCCACCATCAGGGCACCCACTAGCCCAGGACCAGCGGTATAGGCTATACCCTCGAGCTGCTGCTTGCTGACGCCTGCCTTGTCCAGCACCTGATCCAGCATAGGTAAAATTTTGCGGATATGGTCGCGGGACGCCAACTCAGGCACTACCCCACCGTAATCGGCATGCAACTTCACCTGGGAGTACAAGCTGTGGGCCAATAAGCCCCACTGGCTGTCATAGATGGCCAGACCGGTTTCATCACAGGATGTTTCGATCCCTAATACTAACATCTCACTCAGTACACCTTGTGCAATTAAGTTGGCAACTGTACCCGCTGAAACTGCGTCTGTGAACCCATTGGATAGAGAGACTTAAAATTTAATGCCCCCTGACGCCAGGGATCTTTAATTTCTGTACTCTTCCTCTGTGTCTGCCATGCCATCAGGCCTAAAATAGATAGCCCCACAATCCGCAAAAAATTTTGCATCGGCTGAGGTAAATGTATAGACTACGCGGCCTTGAGATCTGAGGCAGACCGATCTCAATAAAAATTTTACTACAACAGGATATTGCATCTATGCCAAGTGTGCGTGTAAAAGAAAACGAGCCCTTTGATGTGGCGCTGCGTCGCTTCAAGCGCTCGTGCGAAAAAGCTGGTATTTTAGCCAAGGTTCGCTCCAAAGAATTTTATGAAAAGCCAACCTGGGAGCGCAAGCGAAAAGGGGCGGCCGCGGTCAAGCGAAACCTGAAAAAAGTATCACGCGAATCGCGCAAATTTAAGCGGCTGTATTAAGCAGTAGCAAGTAGCCACTAAGCTGCGCGCTCTGCGGTGACATCATATCACTGGCAGTCGGCAAAAATTTAAGTAAAGAGCGCCCCCGTGGCGCTTTTTGCACTTCTGCAAACCCTGTAATGCCATGTTCAAAATCAACTAGGGGTGTTCCAATGAGCCTAAAACAACAACTCAATGATGCCATGAAACAGGCCATGCGAGCCAAAGACAAAGCTCGACTGGGCGCCATCCGTCTAATTCAGGCTGAAGTAAAGCGGGTTGAGGTCGATGAGCGCATTGACATTGACGACCAACGCCTGCTGACCATTATGGACAAAATGGTCAAACAACGCCGGGATTCCATCAGCCAATATCAAAAAGCCGGTCGTCAGGAGCTGGCCGCTGTCGAGACTGCAGAGATTGAAGTGATACAGGAGTTTCTGCCAGCGGCACTCGAGCAACAGGAGATCGAGCAATTGATTAGTCAGGCAATCACCCGCACCGGCGCCGAGTCGATGCGCGATATGGGCAAAGTGATGGGCATGCTCAAACCACAGATTCAAGGCCGTGCCGATGCCGGCCAAGTCAGCGCGATGGTGAAAAAAGCTCTGACCGCCTAGCACCCTTTGCTACTCTGTTTTGAGGGAATGTTTATTTCCCGCCATAACCAGTTAAACTAGAGGCCATAGATAACGAGCTGCACCGCTGACCATGGCCGGACTGATACCGCAAACTTTTATTGACGATCTCTTGGATCGCATCGATATTGTCGATGTGATAAACAGCCGTGTGCAGCTTAAAAAGGCCGGCAAGAGTCACAAGGCCTGCTGCCCCTTCCACGAGGAGAAAACCCCTTCCTTTACTGTAGCCCAAGATAAGCAGTTCTATCATTGCTTCGGCTGCGGTGCCGGTGGCAATGCCCTGAGCTTTGTAATGGCTTTTGATCGCCTGGACTTTATTCCGGCCGTGGAGCTGTTGGCGAAAAGTGCCGGCTTGGAGGTCCCTCGAGAGGCAGCGCCCAATCCCCAGGTGAAAAAACACCGCGATAACCTCTACACTGTAGTCGAGGAGGCAGATCGCTTCTATCGCAAGCAACTGCGGACAACAGCGGCTGCAGGTGCGGTCGACTATCTGAAATCCAGAGGTTTAACCGGCGAGATAGCGGCCAAATTTGGTCTCGGCTTCGCCCCCCAGGGCTGGGACAACCTGATCAAGGCAATTGGTGGCGACGAAAACAAACTGCGCCTGCTGGATGAAGCCGGGATGCTGGTGACCAAACCAGAGGAGAAAAAACAATACGATCGCTTTCGTCACCGCATTATCTTTCCCATCAGGGATCAGCGGGGCCGCACCCTGGGCTTTGGAGGACGGGTTCTCGATAACAGTACCCCCAAGTACTTAAACTCTCCGGAAACTCCTATATTTCACAAGGGCAGAGAGCTCTACGGCCTTTTCGAGGCTCGTCAAGCACTGCAAGAAATCCCCTATCTGTTGATGGTAGAGGGCTATATGGATGTGATTGCTCTGGCGCAATTTGGCATCCACAATGCAGTGGCCACACTGGGCACAGCGTTGACCGAAAACCATCTACAAAAGCTATTCAGGTACACCAGCGAAATTGTGTTTTGCTTTGACGGCGACCAAGCGGGCCGGCGGGCGGCAGCTCGGTCATTGGAGATCGCCCTTCCCCAATTGCGCGACGGTGTCTCAGCGAAATTTTTATTTCTGCCGGAGGGCGAGGATCCGGATACCAGAGTGCGCAATCTCGGCGCCGAGGGTTTTCGAGCTGAAGTCGACAATGCCACTCCCCTGTCGGAGTTTTTATTTGAACAGATGGAACAGGGTATTGATATTGCCACCGGAGAGGGCAAGGCCAAGCTCAGCAAGACCATTGCACCAATGATCAATCGCATACCGCCAGGGGTATTTAAACAACTGATGCTAGAGCAACTGTCAACCCGAACTGGTATCTCGGTTGACAGCCTTAAGACCTATGTTGATGTCCATAAACCGGCGGCCTCGTCCACCGGCGCTACCCCCCCATCACGGCACACCGATGCTGACGACGGATTGATAGCAGAACCCTATTATGCAGATACAGACGGTCGCGTTTCCGGCCCAATGGAGGACACAGGATCCTCTAAAATTCGGCTCAAGCCAATCAATTACCTCACCGCCCTGCTGATCAATCATCCCCAATTAGCGGAACATGTGGAGAGTACAGAATTGCTGGAGACTTGCATCGATGCTGATACCTCCCTGTTTCTGCGCCTCCTGCAATTAGTGCGAAACAATCCCAGCTACAAGCCCTCACATATCATCGCCTACTGGTTGGGTGCCAACGGCAATCGGCAAGAGACTCAGCGACTGCAGGAACTTGCCGCCAGTGAGCTCTATCACCCTCCAACCGGCACCGGCAGAGATGATAACCGGGAGTTTTGTGATGCTCTCTCCCATGTACAACAGCAGGCCTTTTACCAGCTGCCTCCGACCAAACAAGCCATGCATTTGCTGGAGAGAGAATCCCTCGAAGAATGGGAAATCAAACAGCTACTCAAACTGCATCTGCAACTCCCCGAGGATGCGGAATCCCAGAGGCTAAAACAACTCATTAAACAGCGATTGGCAGTTTGATCTCAAAAAGTCTATTTATTACATATAATAGTAAAATACTTGCGACAAACAGATCGCAATTCAGGTATAATTGCGCGCTATTTTTTAGGCGCACCAACGGTTTCTAAAACATATGAGTGAAAACCTTCAAAATCAACAATCCGGTATTAAAAATCTGATCGCTAAAGGGCGTGAGCAGGGCTACCTGACTTATTCCGAGGTAAATGATCATCTCCCCGAGGGCATCGCCGATCCCGAGCAGGTCGAAGACATCATCCAGATGATCAACGATATGGGCATCACCGTTTTTGAAACCGCCCCGGATGCTGAGACCCTACTGATGATGTCTGGGGACAATACCCCCGATGAAATTGCCGCCGCCGAAGCCGCCGCCGCGCTGGCTTCTGTGGAATCAGAGCAACATAGAACTACCGATCCCGTGCGCATGTACATGCGCGAGATGGGCTCAGTCGAGTTGCTGACCAGAGAGGGCGAGATCGAAATCGCCAAGCGTATCGAAGAGGGAACTCGAGAGCTAATGTCAGCGATTTCCGACTGGCCATCGACAGTAGCTGCGGTAATCCAAGAGTGGGATAAAGTTATCGCCGGTGAGCGCAAGCTGACCGATATTATCAGTGGCTATCTAAATCCCATGGAACATGTGCCTTCCGCCCTGGCCCAACAACAGGCCGCCGAAGCTGAAAAGCTTGAAAACGGGGATGATGATGAAGACGATGAAGATCAGGAAGACAACGAGGGAGGGCTGGATCCAGAAGAGGCAGAGCAGCGCTTTGAAGAGATTCGCGCGCAGTTGAAAAAAACCGAAACCTGCATTGCCCGATACGGTCGCGACGGCAAAGCCTCGAAAAAGAATCTAGAAGATTTGGCCGAGCTTTTCAAATACTTGAAATTGATTCCCAGGCAGTTTGACCCCCTAATTGGCATGGTGAGGGACACGGTGGAATCCATCAGAGTTGAAGAGCGAGCTGTTTTGCGGCTCTGCCTGCGCCACGGGAAAATGCCACGCAACGATTTTATCCGCAGCTTCCCGGGCAATGAAACCAATCTCGAGTGGGTTGACGAGGTACTGAGCACTGATCCCGATTTCTCAAAAGGCCTGCTAAATCAGAAAGAGGAAATACTTCGCTGTCAGCGCAGATTACTCCAAGTGGAGGCCAACAGCCAGCTAAGTATAGCTCAGATCAAAGATATCAATCGCCGCGTGACCATGGGTGAAGCCATGGCACGCAGGGCGAAAAAAGAGATGGTGGAAGCTAACCTGCGTCTGGTTATCTCCATCGCCAAAAAATATACCAACCGCGGGCTGCAATTCCTCGATCTTATCCAGGAGGGCAATATTGGCCTAATGAAAGCGGTTGATAAGTTTGAATACCGTCGCGGCTATAAGTTCTCGACCTACGCAACCTGGTGGATCCGTCAGGCGATTACCCGATCTATTGCCGATCAGGCGCGTACTATCCGCATACCTGTGCATATGATTGAGACCATCAACAAGCTAAACCGCATCTCGCGACAAATGCTGCAGGAAATGGGCAGAGAGCCCAGCCCTGAAGAGTTGGCAGAGCGCATGGAAATGCCCGAGGATAAAGTCCGCAAGGTACTGAAAATTGCCAAAGAGCCAATCTCCATGGAGACGCCGATCGGTGAGGACGAGGATGCCAATATCGGCGACCTGATCGAAGACACCACTATTGCTCTGCCAGTGGATGAAGCGACCAGTTCCAACCTCACCGACTCCACGCGCAATGTACTGGGTAGCCTGACTGCTCGCGAGGCCAAGGTACTGCGAATGCGCTTTGGCATCGATATGAACACCGATCACACGCTGGAAGAAGTTGGCAAGCAGTTCGATGTAACTCGCGAGAGGATCCGTCAAATTGAAGCCAAGGCATTGCGCAAACTGCGCCACCCTACCCGCTCAGATCATCTGCGCAGCTTTATTGACGAGTAGTTCTTCAAGCAACAAAAAAACTTAAAGGTTATTAAGGACTTTTGCTGATTAGGCTAGGAGCCGCACAGCAAGCTGAGGGAGCATACATTAGGTATGTGACCGAGGATTGTGAGCACGCGACACCGCCTAGCGGCAAAAAGACAAACACGAAGGTAACGCAAGATTTTTGCTGATTAGGCTAGGAGCCGCACAGCAAGCTGAGGGAGCATACATTAGGTATGTGACCGAGGATTGTGAGCACGCGACACCGCCTAGCGGCAAAAAGACAAGTTAAGGGCCCATAGCTCAGTTGGTTAGAGCAGTCGACTCATAATCGATTGGTCGTAGGTTCAAGTCCTACTGGGCCCACCACTTTTTCTTCCTAAAATAGACCACTTGATTAATCTACAAAAAATAACAAAGTAAATATGCTATTTATTCACAACTCTTTGCGTCTATGGCTTTTCTGACGGCTTCCTTTTCACCTCTAACACTTGCAAGCTCTGCTGCTTCAACTCCATCACCATTACCAAAACCCCACCAGAATGCTTGAACTTGACTACTTTTAACTCTCTGCTCTTGAGCAATAGTTAGTTGGTCCTCCCTGCGAGCTAGAGAATCTAACTCAGCTGATAGCTTGGAGCAGTCAAACTCTTCATAACGCAATCCAGATTGATAGCTACCTGTTATCTGTGATGGAGGTGTTGGCATATTTAGGCAACCTGATAAACCCACAACACAAGTAAAAAGTGAAAATTTATTTATAAGTTTCATGTGCATTTCCTTAATAGATTGATCTCGATCGTCATTTACCATACTATTTATATTTGCATAGAATATATGCAATATCAACTTATGAGTTTTATCAAATGCCTTACAATAAAATCTCATATGTGATGGGGAATGCCCAAAACAGAGAAAGTCGACTCATAATCAATCGGTCGCAGGTTCAAGTCCCACTGGGCCCACCATTCTTAAAATCAGACTCAAAACTTCATGCCTAACGAAAGACCATTTAGTTCCAAACCACTTTTGTCGAGGTACTGGATATATTCAAGAAAAAATCCATTCGCAAAATCTACACCTACGCCATAGGAAAAATCATCATCACTATCTGATTCGGAATATTCGTAGTACGAATCATAAACGGTAGCTTTAACCTTAGTTAAACCAATAATTGCGTATGGACTGATTTTCTCTGATGAAGCACTAAATTTTAAATAAGCACCAAAATAATGATCAATCTCGGTTTCGATGTAGTCACCATAGGCATCGTAAAAACTATCATCATCGACTCCAAGACCAAATCTTAACTCGCCCGAAGTATTGCTCTTCCAAAAGTTCCAGAAATGCCAGTTAGGTCAATCATTTCCACGTCCAACTTTGTTACGCTCGCTGCGTAATAATTTTCTGATTGTGCAGTCGAACAAAATAATAATGCTATAAATAAACCAATTAGTGCTTTCATACTTTTACCCTCACTTTATTAAATAGAATACCTGTAAGGTAATATCGTCACTAAATGGAATAACTTTAGTTACTCGAGGCAAATAAATAACAATATCGAAAATTTATATACTTTATTAAATAAAGGATTATCGCTAGTGCAAAAGAGTTGAAAGATTTAGTTTAAAAACACCGTAAAAAAATTAGCGTCCTTATTTTCGATCGATCGCAGGCTCAAGTCCCACTGGGCCTTTATGCCCGAAGGGTACACCATTATTTCTTCCACAATAATCTCTACCTCAGCCCATCCTCCGCCTTCATAAGCAAATTACCCGCATAATTAATCGCATGAAAAATCACCGTCTGCTCATGACTGCCAGTAATCAAATGGGCGCCGGGGCCGATAGCATAAATCGGCACATCCTCACCGGAATGGGTTTCAGTTTGATTAGGAATTAATGCCTCCTGATAGAAGCCAGGCTGGGTAGTATCTAATCCCCGCAGATCTTTTCGGCCAGCGGTAATTTCCGATCGATACGCCATATCGGCATTGGTCTCTGTACCCAAATGCCGGTGACCGCGACCCACGGCGTAACCCAGTGTGGTATAGGGGAGATTATCTGCAGCTAATGTCGGTTCCATCTTATCCACTGCAATGACTTTTCCTAATATGGGATTGCCGCGTTTTGGATAGCCCGCCATAGTAAATACATGACCGTGATCCGCAGTGGCTATAATCAGGGTGTCCTTGGGGTCAGTGTTTTCAACGGCAGTTTTGACCGCTTTTGACAGCTCAATGGTGTCACTTAGGGCATTGTAGGCATTGCCCGCATGGTGGGCATGGTCAATCCGTGCAGCCTCTACCACCAACAAAAATCCGCTGGGATTGTTATCTAAGATGGCAATGGCTTTGGCAGTCATCTGTTGTAGCGATGGTTCTATAGCCTGTTTGGCAACACGGTCGCTTTCGTAGCGCAGATGGGATGAATTAAACAGCCCAAAAACCTGCTTCGCACGCTCTGTTGCAACAGCATTGAGTCCAGAGCTATCCTCTATATAGACCCCGTCGGGATAGACTGCCTGCCACTGTGCTATAAGGTTGCGCCCATCGGTGCGCTGACCCCTATGCTTTGATTCAAACTCGGAAGCCTTATCACCTGAAGGTTGTGGAAGGAAGTGCCGCCGCCCTCCTCCCAACACGACCTCAATGCCATCTGTCTGTGCATTGGCATATCTGGTCTCGAAATTGGCTTTATAATTGATTAGTTGGGAAGCTATATCCTCGCAGCCATCTACAATAGCCTGCTGTGGCATCTGTGAAGGACCCTCCCATTTCCTGTTGGGGGACTTAGCGTACAGAGCGGCAGGCGTGGCATGGGTTACCCGAGCGGTGGTAACTATCCCCGTGGATAAACCGGCAATTTCTGCAAGATCCAGAATTGAGGTCAATTGATTGCCATAACTGGAGACGCAGTCTCCGCGATTCGCGTCCTCTGTGAGCGCCAAAATCCCATTGTCAGTTTTTACCCCGGTTGCCATGGCTGTCATGGTGCTGGCGGAATCTGGCACTTGGGCATCCACAGCATAGGTCTTAGCCAGTCCGGAAAAGGGAAAATTGTCAAAACTGAGATTGTTTTCTTCGCCGGCAAGGCCATTTTGCTGTCCCTCTAATATGCGCGCAGCGGTCACCGTGGTCAGACTCATACCATCGCCAATAAATAAAATTATATTTTTAGCGGCACCAGCTCGGCTATCGATCTGCTGTGTCAGGCGATTTTGCTGAGCTATCTGTTCCATCCCTGTTTTATACCAGGGATTATCTGAAGGCATCAGGGACTCTGACAGATCACTGGCCGGGCGATTGGGCAGATCGGCGCAACTGGCAAGTCCGACAACAGAGACACTCATCAGAAATACCTTAAACATAACTAATCCTTATAATTATTCAGACAAAAACAAGTAGGTTTGATATTTTAAATTTATTTTACCGCTGGCTTATGAATAATACATGAAGATCCATAGCAAAGACGTTAATTGGAAGGCAAAAATTTAAGTTGTCACAGTGATTTTTATGCCCATATCGGCAAAACCCATATTGATCTTTATCCCGCTGTGGTAATCTCAATATTTTACCTCTGTAGTGTCTATCACCATGACTGCCGCCGCCCGTGCATTTCTCGACAGAAATCGTCTTACCATCGATTATCTCACTACTGCCAATCGTTGGTTTCAGCCGTTGATAGAGAATTTCTGTATGCAATACGATGCGGGGCAAGCTCCAACGGTTTTGGGTATCAACGGCTGCCAGGGTTCCGGCAAGTCCACTCTAGCCGACTATCTGTGCTGCATGATTGCCGAGCGACTGGATATCGCGACCATTGCCCTGTCACTGGATGATTTCTACCTGACCAGAGCCGAGCGCGCAGAGTTGGCTAAAAGCGTTCACCCCTTACTTGCAACGCGCGGGGTTCCCGGAACTCATGATGTGGCGCTGGCTATAGACTGTCTAGACAACCTGCGGGCTGGAAACAATACAGTGATCACTCGGTTTGATAAAAAAATTGACGATCGGGCCGTAGATCTTGAGATCAACAGTCAACCTGTAGGCCTGATCGTGCTTGAGGGCTGGTGTCTTGGCGCACAGCCCCAACCGGAGTTGGCACTTTCCACACCCATAAACAGCTTGGAGCAAGTTGAGGACCCTGAAGGGATATGGCGAAATTATGTCAATCGCACGCTGCGGGGTGATTATCAACGTCTCTTTGCCTCGATAGATCAGATGATTATGCTGCAGGCACCCTCCTTCGAAACAGTTCACCAGTGGCGAGTTGAGCAGGAGCGAAAGATGATTGATAGCGTCTTGGAACAGGGACTCGACGCGCCACCAGAGGCCATGAATGACGAGCAGATACAGCGCTTTATTCAGCACTTCCAGCGTATTACCGAGGAGATTTTAAGAGAACTTCCGGACCGTGTAGATCACTTATTTAAGCTGGACTATCAGCGGCGCATTAACAGCTACTCGCAGCCTTCTAAATCAGCATAATAGTCCACCAGCTTATGCCAATAATTGACAGGACTACTCAAAAGCGTGATTTAACACGATGGTTTCCACCCGGTCGGGACCGGTAGAAACCACATCCACAGGTGCACCAATCAGCTCCTCAATACGGCGAATATAGGCTCGAGCCGCATCTGGTAGGGCATTGAGGCTCTGCGCGCCCGCAGTGGTCTCAGACCAGCCGGACATTGATTCGTACTGGGGGATGATACCTTCAAAGTCATCCGCATGGGTGGGGTTGCCAGCATCAGTGCCATCGGCATACTGATAGCCCGTGCATATTTTGACTTCATCCAGCCCGTCCAGTACATCCAGCTTAGTTAAACAGATTCCGGATAGACTATTGATGCGCACTGCCTGTCGCAGAGCTACCGCATCAAACCACCCACAGCGCCGATCACGGCCAGTGGTGGTGCCGACCTCACGGCCCTTCTTTCCCAGGTGCTTACCGATATCGCAGTGCAATTCGGTGGGAAAAGGCCCGGAACCCACTCTGGTGGTGTAGGCCTTAGTAATACCCAGTACATAGTCCAAGTAAAGCGGGCCGAAGCCACTGCCAGTAGCTGTGCCACCCGCAGTGGTGTTGGAGGAAGTAACATAGGGATAGGTGCCGTGGTCAATATCCAACAGTGATCCCTGAGCACCCTCAAACAGGATGTTCTCGCCGGCCTCGCGAGCACTGTGGAGGATCCCGGTAACATCGGCCATCATCGGCAGCAGAGACTGCGCCCACTTCTGGCACTGGGCGAGAGTTTCCTCGTAGTTCACGGGATCAGCATTGTAGTAGTGCTGTAGTGAGAAGTTATGGTATTCCATAATCTCCCTGAGCTTTTCGGCAAACCGCGGCATATTGGCCATATCGCTGAGACGCAGACCGCGGCGCGCTACCTTATCTTCATAGGCAGGCCCAATACCCCGTCCAGTGGTACCTATTTTGGCATTACCACGGGCTTCCTCTCGAGCCTGATCCAAGGCGATATGATAGGGCAGGATTAGGGGGCAGGACCCAGAGACCTTGAGCCGCTCTCGCACCTCGACACCGCGCTCCTCGAGCATTGTTATCTCCTCAAACAGCGCATTGGGAGCCAACACCACACCATTGCCAATCACACAGGTTACATGATCCCTGAGAATCCCCGATGGAATTAGGTGTAGGGCGGTTTTTACACCATCAATTACCAGTGTGTGGCCAGCATTGTGACCACCCTGAAAGCGCGCCACGATTGAGGCCTTGTCGGTCAATAAATCAACTATTTTTCCCTTGCCCTCGTCGCCCCATTGAGAGCCGAGGATTACAACATTATTACCCATAAAAATTTCTGCTCAATTTGATGGCATTGCTATCAATGCCGCACTAAAACTGAAGGAGAACCCTTCAGGAAATATTTTTCACCCTGTATTTTCCGCCACTGCAAACTAACTGACGATCGCAGTTGATCTCGCGGTAATCCACCACTTGCCCGGCAAAACCGCGCACCACGCGATGGCCCTCAGCGCGCAACTTATCAATCTGCCCCTGAACCTCGGGATCATCAGTGGCGGGCACAAAGATACCGCCAGCGTTTTCAGCGGGCGCCTGTGCCTGAGTGACCAGAGACTTGAGATCAAAGGCGAACCCGGTAGCTGGACGCGAGCGGCCAAAGGACTGGCCTATATCGTCGTAGCGACCGCCGTTACCCAAGGCCTTACCGTAACCCTGCACATAGGCAGCAAATACCACGCCGGTGTGGTAGTGGAACCCCGGCAGTTCTCCCAGATCCAAGTAGATGGTGACATCACTATCAGACAGCGCGGTAACGATCTGCTGCAGGTCGTCCAGCGCTTCAATCACCACCTGTGGCGCACCGCTGAGACCTTGCTTTGCCCGCTTGAGAACATCCGGGCCTCCAGAAAGGGTGGGCAAAAGTGTCAGTTGGGCAGAGAGCTGAGGATCGGTGACATTGTCCGCCACCCACTGGTTCAACTCGGCAACTGCCTTGCGCTGTAACAATTCAAACAGTTCGCCCTGCTGTTCAGGCTCCAGCCCAGAGTCACTGAGCAGGCCCCGGAAGATATCCACATGACCCAGATCGAGGTGAACTGAATCTACACCTGCGGTATCCAGCGTTTTTAGAAACAACTCAATCACTTCGATATCTGCACTCAGGCCGGCTTCACCAAACAGTTCCACTCCAATGGAGATCGGCGAGCGCGATTCCAGCGGCGCTCTGGGTTTGGTGTGGAGAACTGTACCGGCGTAACACAGGCGGCTGGGGCCCTGCCGGCAGAGACTGTGGGCATCGATGCGCGCAGCTTGGGGGGTGATATCGGCGCGTACACCCATCATACGGCCGCTAATCTGATCCGTCAGCCTAAATGTCATCAGATCCAGATCGCTGCCGGAACCACTCAACAGTGACTGAGCGAACTCTACCAACGGCGGGATAACTAGGTCATAGCCCCAGAGGTTGTAGAGATCGAGGAGTTTGCGGCGCGTCGACTCGATAAGCTGCGCCTGCTCTGGCAGCACCTCATCAATACCGTCTGGCAGTAGCCAACCATCTACATTTGTCACAGCGACCTCTCGGACTTTCAAGTCAGGCTAGTTTAACGCCAAAACACCAGCAGGCACAGACCTGTTAGCATGCTCAGCAGACCTATAATTCGCATGGTTCGATTGTCAATCATAGCTAATTGACTGGCCATTTTGCGCCAGCGATCGGGTAGGCAGAATGGCATTATGCCTTCAAAAACTAGCATTAATCCCACAGCGGCAGCTATATCTGCAAACAAATCTGACACCCTCTAGCACACATAAAAAAACCGAGTTACCCCGGTTTTTTTATTTTACCAAAATAGACCTGTGAGTGGCAGGGATTTTTATTTAATCCTAATTGCGCTGACCACTAAAATCATTCCACTCAATCTATTTACTGCGTTGACTTTTGTTTAAGATATTTAAAGAAGTCGCTATCCGGCTCCACCAACATAATATCCCCCTTGTTGGCGAAAGATTGCTTGTAGGCATTGAGACTGCGCACAAAGGCGTAGAATTCGGGATCTCTCTGGTAGGCATCGGCATAGATACTGGCCGCTTCGGCATCTCCTTCACCGCGAATCTTTTCAGAATCCCGATAGGCATTGGCCAGCTCAATGGTGCGCTCTCGGTCGGCGGCAGCACGGATCTTTTCAGCTTTTTCCTTACCTGTAGAGCGCAGTTCGCGAGCCTCTTTTTCCCGCTCAGCGGTCATGCGCCTAAACACTGGGCCACTGACCTCTTGGGGCAGATCAATTCGCTTGACCCGCACATCGATCACTTCAATCCCCAAACTGTCGAGAACTGACTGATTGAGGTCATCAGTGATATTTTTCATTAAGAGATCCCGCTCTCCAGATACCACTTCCCGCAGGGTTCTGGTACCAAACTGATTGCGCAGTCCGGTATTGACGCGGTTGGCGAGGCGATTCTGAGCCACAGATTCAACCCCACCGGTGGCCTTGTAGTAGGTTTCGACATTGGAGATTCGCCACTTGGCGTAGGAATCCACAATCAGCCGTTTTTTCTCAATGGTAAAGAAACTGGCGGGCTGGGCATCCACCGTGAGGATTCGCGCATCGAAGATACGCACATTGTCCACAAAGGGCAGCTTGACGTGCAGACCCGGCTGAATATCAGCTTCGATTAATTTACCAAACCGCAATTTAACCCCGCGCTCAAACTCACTGACCACAAACAGTGAGCTGTTGGCACCAAACAGAATAACTACCAGCACTGCTAGCGTTTTAAGAAGGTTATTCATCGTCGTCTCTCCGCTTGAATTCGATCACTGTTGCGCTGCAGTTTCTCAATGACATCATTGGCTATGCGATCAATCATCTGATCGCTGGTCACGCTCTGATCGCGCTGCATAGTGCCGCTCTGTTGAATGATTTTATCAAGTGGCAGATACAACATATTGTTGCCGCCCTCGGTATCCATCAGTATTTTGGTGCTCTGGGTCATCATCTCTTCGATGGCGTCCAGATAGAGGCGCTCGCGGGTTACCTGAGGTGCCTTTTGGTACTCGGTCAGCAGTTTGGAAAAGCGCTCCGCCTCACCGCTGGATTTGGAAACCACCTGAGATCTGTAACCCTCAGCCTCCTCACGCATGCGCTGGGCCTCACCACGGGCCTCGGGAATAATGCCGTTGGAGTAGGCTTGCGCCTCATTGACCAGACGCTCCAAGTCTTCGCGCGCTTTAATCACATCATCATAGGCCGCTTTCACCTCGGAGGGCGGGCGGGACTCTTCGATATTAATCTTCACCACATTGATACCACTGCCGTACATATCTAGCAGATTCTGCAGTTTTTCGGCAGTATCCAGAGCCACTTGCTCACGGCCAGTAGAGATAACATTATCCAGTCCGGTACTGCCCACCACATGGCGCAGTGCGCTATCGGTCGCCTGCTTTAGGCTGGTTTCGGGAGCCTTGATATTGAGTACAAAGTCTTTGGCATTGGCGATGTTGTACTGCACCGTGAGGGAGATCTCGACAATATTTTCATCCTGAGTAAGCATCAGCCCTCGAGCGGGGTGCTGACGCTCCTCGGTAACCCTAACTACAGTGACCGAATCGACGATAGGGGGGTTCCAATGCAGACCCGAGCCATAGGTTTGATGGTATTTTCCAAGGCGCAGAACCACTGCCTGCTCTTTCTCATCAACCTGATAAAATCCCAGCAGACCCCAGAGGATAGCCAATACAGCAATAATAATTGGCAACAGGCTCATGCCACCTGCCCCTTTGCCGTTTCCACCACCGCTAAAGAAACTTAATTTCTCCGCCAGTTTTTTAAATGCTTCATCTAAGTCCGGGGGGCCATCTCCGTTGCGATTGCCACCCCAGGGATCTCTGCCGCCACCTGGTTCATTCCAAGCCATAACCATACTCCAATTAACTGTTTATTCAATTATACTGTACCAGCCACTAAGACGGCTGAAGACTGTTATCAGATCAATGCAAGGTGGGGTCTTGCTCTATCTGCATCCAACCTATTGTCCCTGCAAAAAATTCGCCGTCTTTTAAGAGGCAGGCATTAAGTCCTTAAGATTTAATCCTGAATCCTTGAGCAGACGGCAAAAGTCACCCTCCGGCAACTGTATTTCCAAGTTTATATCTCCAGTCTGACTGAAGGACTCCTTGATTACCGCCTTGTGCTGATAGAGTGCGGCGCGCAGTGCCCCCTGACTGGACTTCAACTGCAGCGACTTGCAAACCATTTTTCGCGGCAAGCGCTCACACACAGCTTGCAACAGCAGATCAAGGCCCGCGCCGGTTAGCGCCGATAACCACACCGCCAACGGACGACCCTGATCATCGCGCTCAATTCTGGGTGTGGTATTGTCTATGAGGTCGATCTTGTTGTAAACCAACAGAGTCGGCAAATCATCGGCGCCAATCTCTCGAAGCACATCATTGACCCGACTGACATTGACTGCGCGATCCTCAGCAGCTGCATCGATTACATGCAGTAGCAAACTGGCTGAAGATGCCTCCTCCAAAGTGGCGCGAAACGCATCCACCAAACGGTGGGGAAGATGACTGATAAATCCCACTGTATCGGCAAATACCACGATGCCCTGCTCTGGAATATCCAGCCTTCGCATGGTCGGATCCAAAGTTGCAAACAGCTGATCTGCGGCAAATACCTCAGATTGGGTAAGGGCATTAAACAGGGTCGACTTGCCGGCATTGGTGTAACCCACCAGAGACACTGTGGGCACATCGGATTTGTCCCTCGAGCGCCTGCCCTGAGCGCGCTGTTTTCTAACTTTTTCGAGGCGGTTTTGTATGGATTTAATTCGCTCTCGCACCATGCGGCGATCTGATTCCAGCTGGGTTTCACCAGGACCTCTAAGGCCTATGCCGCCCTTTTGCCGCTCGAGGTGGGTCCAACCGCGCACCAAGCGCGTGGACAGGTGCTGAAGCTGTGCCAGCTCTACCTGCAGTTTGCCCTCGTGGGTTCTAGCTCGCATAGCAAAGATATCTAGTATGAGACCAGTTCTGTCGAGAACTCGACAGCCCAGCTCAGATTCAAGGTTGCGCTCCTGGCTGGGCGACAGATTGTGATTAAAGATCACCAGATCCGCTGCTTGGCTTTTAACGCAACTGGCAATTTCCTCTAGCTTGCCGGTCCCGACAAAATATTTAGGATGGGGAACTTGACGGCTGCCCAGAATAAGCTCTACAGAATCTCCCCCAGCAGCTCCCACCAATTCTTTAAATTCATTGACATCTTCAGGCTCAGATTCATTGTTAAGCTTCAGATGAACCAGAACTGCCCGCTCACCATGATCTGGCCGCTCAAAAAACAATGTCACTTGGGTTAGAAACCCTCGTCATTGTAGTTTCCATCGCTTTTGCGATCAGAGGCATAACTCACTGCTCGGGAGGGCACTATGGTTGAAATGGCATGTTTATAGACCATCTGTGTCACAGCGTTTTTTAGCATTACCACAAACTGATCGAAAGAATCGATCTGCCCCTGCAATTTAATCCCGTTTACTAGAAAAACCGATACTGGCACGCGTTCTTTTCTAAGTTGGTTTAGAAAAGGGTCTTGTATATTTTGCCCTTTTGACATGATTATTTTTCCTCATGTTGATAAGTTAATCCACGCTTTAACTTCAACTATTAATTATTTTAGGCAAAGAAGCGTTACATTTATGTATAAGTTTACCCTTGACTTACGACATAGTACATGGGGTTGGATTAAATACATTTCAAGCACAACACACAAAGATCGTCAGTACTCAGGTAGCCGCTATCATTATCAACGGTTATCTGCTCACAATTGGGCCAAGTACGCAACCAAGTCTGCTGTCTTTTTGACAGTTGCCGAGTAGCGACTATCCCCCTCTCAATCGCCTCACTGAGATCGCAGTTTCCCTCAAAATAATCCCACAATTGGCGATAGCCCACCGATCGTATAGCTGGCAGGTCCCGGTGCAGATCGCCGCGTTTATAGAGCTTCGTGACCTCGGCCTCAAAGCCCTGATCCATCATGCTGTGAAACCTGCGCTCTATGCGCTCATGCAGTAACTGGCGATTGTTAGGCATCAGCGCAAACTGTCGAATATCATAGTGCCTCTCAATACTGTCCCCAGTGCTGGCCTGTAGCTCCGAGAGCGGCCTGCCAGTCAGCCGGTAGACCTCTAGGGCGCGCTGGATACGCTGTGAGTGGTTGGGATGCAAACGCTGAGCAGAAATGGGATCGACCCTCTGCAGTTCGCGGTGGACACTGGGCCAGCCCCCTCGATCAGCTTGGCGCTGGATCGCATCGCGAACTTCCTGATCCGCTTCAGGTAAGTCAGAGAGACCCTCTAGCAACACTTTAAAGTAAAGCATAGTACCGCCCACCAACAGTGGTATTTTGTCCTGGGAGACTATGTCCTCCATCTCACGCCGAGCATCTGCGGCAAAGTCAGCGGCACTGTAGACCTGTGCCGGATCGCGAAAACTGATTAAACGGTGAGGTGCATGGCTCAGTGTTTGTTGATCTGGCTTGGCAGTGCCTATATCCATGCCAGTATAGACTTGAGCGGAGTCGACATTGATCAATTCAACCGGCAAGTGCCTGCGCAGGGCGATAGCGAGATCAGTCTTGCCAGTTGCAGTTGGCCCCATCAGAAAAATCACTTTGGGCTTTTGGCTATCTCGATCACTCAATCTGAACTACCTGCCTCGCAAAAATAGTTTATCCAACTCATCAAGCGTTAACTGAGAATAAGTGGGCCTTCCATGATTGCACTGACCGCTGCGCTCGGTGGCCTCCATATCCCGCAACAGCGCGTTCATCTCCGGCACTGTCAGCTTGCGATTGGCGCGCACCGAGCAATGACAGGCCATGGTGGATAGCAACTCATTGATATGTTGACGGATGCGCTCTGAGGAGCCGTGCTCTAACACATCAGAGAGAACATCCCGCAGCAGTACCTCGACCTGTGAGCCACGTAGCAGTGCCGGTATTTCCCGCACTATAATGCTCTCTGCCGATGCCCTCTCGACAACAAAACCCAGACCACTAAAGATCTCGGCACGCTGCTCAACAGCATCCGCCTCCCGCTGGCTTACCGACAGACTCTCCGGAACTAACAGTGGCTGAGAAACCAGCCCATCGGCATCAAAGTTGGTTTTTAACTGTTCATAGGTAATGCGCTCGTGGGCGGCGTGCATGTCCACAACAATCAGCCCCTGGGCGTTCTCTGCCAAAATATAAATACCCTTCAATTGCGCAATGGCAAATCCCAGTGGTGGAATATCCTGCTGATCTTCCGGCGCGTGCTGATCAGCGCTGTAAAGAGACTGATAGGCCTGCATCGGAGCATTGACCGAGGGGCCACCGGAAAACTTGGATTGCCACCCACCATCAGGTCGATTACCGGCATTCAGTGGCAACCCCATAGTCGACTGCACGGGCTGTGTATCAACTGCGTGATTGTCAGCGAGATAACCCTGCTCTTGTGCTGACTGCAGATGGTCCTGTGGCCGATCTGCGGCAATTGCCTTTTGCAGCGTACTGCTGACAAAACCGTGAATACTGCGGCTGTCACGGAAGCGCACCTCGTGCTTGGTGGGGTGAACATTGACATCCACATCGCGGGGATCAATTTCCAAAAACAGCACAAAGGCCGGATGTCGGCCGTGGTACAACACATCCTGATAGGCCTGTCGGACCGCGTGAGAAACCACTTTGTCCTTTATGCTGCGCCCGTTGACATAGAAATACTGTAGATCGGCCTGACTTCTGGAGAAAGTCGGCAGGCCAATCCAGCCCCACAGGCGCAGACCGGTGCGCTGATTATCCAGCCGCAGGGCCTGCTGCATAAATGGCGTGCCGCAGATATCGGCGACCCGCTTCTCCTGCTGTGCCTCGTCCAATGCCGGTGGCAAGTTGAGGTTGACCCGCTGATTGTGTCTGAGTGTAAAGGCCACATCCATATGACTGAGTGCCAATTTTTTGGCATGGTCATCAATGCGGTTGTATTCAGTGGTTTCAGTTCTGAGAAATTTGCGCCGCGCCGGGGTATTAAAAAATAAATCCCTGACTTCGACACTGGTACCCCGCGGGTGTGCCGCTGGCTGAATATCTACCTCCATATCCCGACCTTCAGACACCGCCTTCCAACCCTGACTGTCGCCACGGTTCGATGTTAAAGACAGGCGCGATACCGAGGCGATACTGGCCAGCGCCTCACCGCGAAAGCCCAGGGTGGCTACCGCCTCGAGGTCATCCAAATCGGCGATTTTACTGGTGGCGTGGCGACTCAGAGCGAGAGGCATTTCCTCTCGGGGGATGCCATGACCGTCATCTCGCACCCGCAGCAGCTTGACACCCCCCTGCTCCACCTCAATATCGATGCGCTTGGCACCGGCGTCCAAACTGTTCTCCACCAGCTCCTTTAGCACGGATGCGGGGCGCTCTACCACCTCGCCTGCGGCGATCTGGTTTGCCAGTTGGGGGCTTAAAACTCTAATACCGGACATATGCTGGGCAGCCCTTAATGCTGATTATCTAGCTGGAATAAGCAGTTCTTGGCCAACGCGAATACTGCTAGATGAAAGTTTATTGTAGTTTAAAATTCTACTTACCGAGGTGTTGTATCGGGCGGCAATTTCCGACAGTGTATCGCCACGGGCCACCAGATAAGTCAGGGGTTTACCACTGACTGCAGTGGCCAACAGGGTGCCTACGGGCGGATTGTCGGTATAGTACTGCACCAGACCATTGTAGATAGCCTTCGCCAGCCTCTGCTGATAGGCACCACTGCTCAACTGGCGCGCCTCCTTGGGGTTGGAAATAAAGCCAGTCTCGATTAGCAAGGAGGGTATATCGGGAGACTTCAATACTAAAAAACCGGCCTGCTCGACTTTTTTCTTATGCAATCGTGCCACAGTACCCATGTTCTTCAACACATATTCACCCGCACTCAAGCTGCTGCTCATGGTCGCAGTCATAGAGAGATCCACCAACACACCGGCCAACATATCATCTCTGTTCCCAAGATTCAGGGCACTGGTGCCGCCGATCAAATCGGCGCGATTTTCTCGCTTGGCTAGAAATCTGGCCGTTTCACTGGTAGCACCACTATTAGATAATGCATAGACCGAGGCGCCATTGGCTCGCGGATCGGTAAACGCATCGGCATGAATGGAAATAAAGAAATCGGCGCGCTGATCGCGAGCCAGCTGGGTGCGCTTGCGATGAGCTAAATAATAGTCACTACGGCGGACCAAGACGCCATCAAAATGGGGATCTCTATCCAACAGGCGCTCAATTCGCTTGGCAATCTGTAAGACAACATTCTTCTCCCTGATGCCCTTGGGCCCCAGTGCACCGGGATCCTCGCCACCGTGACCCGCATCTACAGCAATAATAATTTTACGATCCCTCTGCTGAACAATTTCATCTACGGAGCGGCTGATTGCGGCCTGCCTATCAAACAGATCAATCACCAGACGATCGCTATACTGCTCATTGGAGCCCAGAGTGAAATGCCGGGGTTCTATAATCGCGGTCAGATCTAACACCACCCTTAGATCACCGCCTTTCCTCACTGCGGAGCGAATCTTGGCAATCGGTGTAGTCGCCAACTCCAGCTCGGCAAAATCCGCACCCAGAGAACTCCCGGCAATATCAATGACTAATCGCTGTGGGTTTTGCAGACTGAACAGTTTGTAGTCAACCGGTTTACTGATATCAAACACCAGTCGGGTATGATCAGGTGCCCGCCACAATCGCACCGAGTTGATCTCCGCTGTAAATGCCATAGAGGAACCAAGAATAGCGGTGCCGAAAATTGTCAGCAGGGTGATATGGAGCGCAATCAGAGCACTCTGCCATTGCCTATTATTATTTTTCATATGCAATGTGTCCTAATATCTTAGATGATCCACATTTAGCCATTAGTGGCAGTCATTTTAACTGCCCTTACACTGTCGATCAGCAACTGGCCCAATTCACTGGCGGCCTCAAGGGTAACACAGCGCCCCTTAGCAGAGGACGCGATTTTGACTGTAAAATCCGGCTGGGGCAGAAATCCCTGACCATTTTCCGGCCATTCCAACAGACAGAGTTGCGCCTCCGCCAGATAGTCTCTAAAACCCATATACTCCAGTTCCTCAGGATCCTGTAGTCGGTAGAGATCAAAATGGTAGACCCTGCCACTTTCTGGATCATAGGATTCAACCAGGGTATAAGTTGGGCTTTTGACAGCACCGACATGACCCAAACCGCGAAGAATTCCCCGGCTCAATGTGGTTTTTCCGGCACCCAGATCACCTCTTAAAAATACCACCAAGGGAGCGGAAAGCCTCTGAATAGCCGCGGCAATCCCGACACCCAGAGCATTCATAGCCTCCTCGCTATCAATTTCCAGAATCAATAACTGACTATCAGCAGTAGCGATCACAACAGATCCCGGTTGAGTAACCTGTGGACATAGGGCAGTGTCTCCGTGGCGACCAAACCTCGGTCACCGCGCTCATCCACTGCCATATCCGCTGCTGCAGAGTGAATACAGCAGCCCAACTCAGCTGCGTTCTGCAAGCTCAGTCCCTGCGCTAACAGGCTGCCAATAATACCACTTAAAATATCCCCCATGCCGGCGGTTGCCATGGCTGAATTGCCATAGGGACAGACTTTGATAATTTGATCTTGACCAGCTATCAGGGTTCCCGCACCTTTGAGCAACACCACACCGCCGTATCGCCGCTGAATCTCAGCGACCGCTGCATAGCGATCGGCCTGCACCGTTGATACTTCAGTGCCCAGCAGGCGCGCGGCCTCCCCCGGATGGGGAGTCAGGATCCAATTAGCTCGACAGGGATTGGACAATACCCGACCACCGGCTAGGATATTCAGCGCATCGGCGTCTACCACCATCGGCAGTTCAGTGGCCAGCGCCTTTTGCAACAACTGCTCAGACCAGGCCGAGCGTCCCAAACCTGGGCCGACAATCAACACTGTCGGCCGTTCCAGCCAAGGCTCCAACTGTTGCCCCGAGGTAACACCACAGGCCATCACTTCGGGACAGCGCGCCAACATCGCACTCACATGCTGTGGCTGGGTCGCCACCGAGGTCAAACCGCTGCCGCTTCGCAGACTGGCCTCTGCGGCCATAATGGCAGCACCGCCATAACCCTGATCACCGCCGATCACCATGCTGTGACCGCGCTGCTGCTTGTGAACATCAGCTGGCCATTGAGGCAGTGCATCCATAAGACTAAATAAATCCATCAGCTGGGCATCGGGCCGATAGTTTTGAAAAACCTGTTCTGGCACCTCGAGGGAGTGATAGATAATATCGCCACACAGGTATGGCCCACGACCGGTAAACAAACCTTTTTTTCCGGCGATAAAGGTCACGGTAAGATCTGCCTTGACTGCGCTATCCTCTACCGCACCGGTGTCTGCATTCAACCCCGAGGGAATATCCACCGATAGCACCGGCAACCCAGCGCTGTTGATCAGGTCCACCGCCTGACGGAAGGGTTCCCGAAGCTCACCTCGACAACCAGTGCCCAGTAAGCTATCCACCACCACCCCCTCTGTAAGCTCTATACCCTCATTAAAAGCTATTAGCTCGACCTGAGATTCCAGTGCAAATTGTCGCGCTCGCTGGGTTTCCTCAGAGTATCTATTGCTGTCACCCAGCTCATACAAGTTAACCGGAATATTTCTCTGGGCTGCCAGTGCAGCGATTACATAGCCGTCGCCGCCATTATTTCCCGCGCCGCAAAACAGCGTGATCAGTGTCGGCTGACCAAATGCTTGCAACAGCTCTGAAAACGCCGCGCCGCCAGCGCGATTCATCAGGGCCAAGGGGGAAATTTGCATGGTTTCAGCCGCCGCCCGGTCCACAGAGCGCACAGCCTCTGCGCTGTATAGGTTGTCTTCAATGGCAGCGGAAAAGGGAAAGTGGGACATATTGGCTGTATCTCAGTAAAATTGCCTGCAGTATAAATTAGATTGTTAGAGAAGGCATGTCTGAGACAGCTCAAACTGAGTCCATGGACCCATTGCAACTGCAAGCGCTGGCCGACAATATCAAGCTTTGGGGCCAATCCCTGGGCTTCCAGCAAGTGGCTATTGTCAAACCCGATCTGGATCAGGCTTCCCAGCGGCTCAAACTGTGGTTGGAGAGAGGCTATCAGGGTTCTATGGGCTGGATGGCCAGCCACGGTGACAAGCGCTACCGCACCGATAAATTGGTACCCAGAACGCTGCGGGTTATTTCAGTGAGAATGGACTACCTTGCCGACGAAAATATGATCGCTGTCCTCAAGGACAACAATAAAGCCTATATCTCACGCTATGCCCTGGGCCGCGACTATCACAAATTGATACGCAAACGCCTGGCTGACCTCACAAAAAAGATTAGCGCTGAGCTACCCAATAATGACCTATCCCAGCGGCCATTTGTCGACAGCGCACCAGTGATGGAAAAACCTATAGCCGAGCAAGGGGGCTTGGGCTGGATTGGCAAAAATACTCTGCTTCTCAACCGAGAGGCCGGCTCCTGGTTCTTTCTCGGCGAGATTTACACCTCACTGCCACTACCCGAAGACAATTCGCAACAGCCGGATCGCTGCGGTAACTGCCGCGCCTGCCTGAAGGCCTGCCCCACCGATGCCTTCCCCGAACCCTATGTACTGGATTCCCGCCGGTGCATTTCCTACCAAACCATCGAAAACCAAGGTAGCATCCCAGTGGAATTGCGGCCACTGATGGGCAATCGGGTGTTTGGTTGCGATGACTGCCAGATTATCTGTCCGTGGAATCGCGGTGCTCCCAGAACTACAGAGATAGATTTCTCGCCCCGTCACAACTTGGATAATGCCGACTTGCTAACCCTGTTTACGTGGAGCGAGGATGAATTTTTAGCCAAAACCCAAGGCTCCCCAATTCGCAGAATTGGCTATCAGCGCTGGTTGCGCAATTTGGCAGTTGGATTGGGCAATGCAGAGGGCTCAGTAACAATCCTCGAACAACTTCAAAAAAGAGCGGCCGATACCTCAACGCCAGTATCCGCCCTAGCAAAGGAACATATCGACTGGGCAGTGGCAGAACAAAAGCGGAAGTTGGAAAAGCCCTAGAACAGAAAAAACCAAGATCAATAATCCCTTCGAGCACAATTTGTAACTAAATAATTTTATCCGCGCCCATTGATGATAATTACCATTTAGATTCAGTCAATTTTCAAGGAAGAACTATGTTGTCAAAACACATAAAAACAGCAACTCTATTTATATTATCCGCACTCAAAAACAGTGTCTATTCTTGTTTATTGCCTTTAGCAGGGAGGGCACTATGAAACGGATATTATTAGCTGTTACAGTCGCCACCTTGCCTTTGCAAAATGGCTGGGCAGACCTAGAACAGGAACAGGCATTAGAAGAAATCACTGTAATTGGCATGCGTGAGCGCCTATACAGTGCAGGCATGTTGAAAAGTACCATTCAAAAGACCGAAGTCATCACCGATGAGTCGATCGAACAGATGAACGCTGCCGTGCTAACCGAGGCCATCGACGAGTCAGCTGGTGTCCGAGTCAATAATGAGTGCTCAATGTGCGGTGTTAAGCGTGTCATGCTAAATGGCCTGCGCGGTGAGCACACCACTATCTTGGTGGATAATATTCCAACTTATACCATGATGTCTGGTTTCTATGGACTTGATGCAGCAGCTTCAGCTGGCATTGGCGCTATTGAAATCGCCCGCGGTGCAGGTGCCTCTTTGACTGCCCCTGAAGCCATCGGTGGTACCATCAACCTAGTCACCAAAGAAGCGACAGACAACGATATTGAAGTCGATTTATCTGCTGGCGAAAACGGCTATAAAAAAGCCAGCTTAGTTGCCAGAGCCCTTGCCAATGGCGATAGCACCAGAGTGACGTTGATTACGCAGATTGATGAACGCAATGAGTATGATGGTGATAACAATGGTGTCAGTGAGAATCCACTGCTGGATAATCGGTCATTTACTGCCTATCTTTCGCAAGATATCGGTCTGCAACATAATATTCGTCTGCGTTTTAATCACACCGAGTCGGAAATTTTCGGTGGCCTAACTGGCTCTAGTATTGGCGAAGTTTTGGCTAGCTTTAAGCAAGATCCCAATGAATCAGCTAGCCTCTTTAAGGATGGCGATGTACGCAAGCAGTACATTGGCAAACCATGGGAAACCGCGGAGTGGATCGAGTCCAAGCGCGATGAAATTTATGTTAGTTGGTTACATGAATTGACTGATAATTTTAATATGCAGGTTTCCATGTCTGATAATGAACACGTTCAGGACTCATTTTATGAAGGTTTTACTTACGACGCGACAAACAATATGACCTTTAGCGATTTGCGTATGAATTGGTCTATAAACGAAGATAATCTACTGACCTTTGGTGGTGACTTGCGTGTCGAAGCGTTGCATTCTACAACTAACATCGACGATGTCACTGCATTCGTATCAGATAGCTTTGATTATGATACCGTTGGGGTTTACCTACAGAATACTTGGACACCTAATGAAAACTTGGAACTGGCGCTTGCTCTGCGTTACGACCAGATAGAAGCTAACTTTACGGATCCTAAGAAACCAGGCACCGAGATCGACGATAATATCTTCTCCCCGCGTTTGGACTTGCGCTACAGTCATAATGATCAGTGGACTTCGCGCTTTTCCTATGGTCGTGGTTACCGAGCGCCACTTTCTTTCTTTGAAAGTGATCACGGCATTTTGGATGGCGAGAGAGGATTTTCAATTGATATCGATAAGATAGAGCGCTCAGAGTCCTTAAATTACGCGCTAAGTTTCGCCGGCGATCGTCTTTCTACCACTGCATCGATTGCTCACACTAAGGTTGAGAACCTTGCAAACCTAGATGAGACGGATGCTGGTGTGCCTTTACTGACTCAGTTAGATAAAGATGCAAATGTAGTGGTTACTGATATTTCCTCAACCTACAGTCTCACAGACAATCTAGGCGTTTCAGCCACCGCGGAGACCATCAACTATTCCAACGAGTTTAAGCAGGTTTTCGGTGTAGTACCTGTAGAGAGGCGCATTGTACTGGCGCTAGACTGGCATGTTGCAGGCTGGGATCTGTATACCTCCACAACCTGGATTGGCAGTCGCAACTTATCTGAATACGGAACACCTGCAGCTCCCAGTTTTGATAAAGCGGGAAATGCGCTCATGTCCAAGAATGCTAAATCATTCTTTACGGTCGACTTGCGTGCAGCACGCAACGTTGCAAGCAACTTAGAAGTCTATGCGGGTGACAGCAACCTGTTCAACTATACCCAGGTTGAGGATATGCAAACACCGCTTTTCTTTGAAGACGGTGGTTATGATGTGGGATATATCTATGGTCCCATGCGTGGTCGCGAAGCATACATAGGCATGAAATATAACTTCTGATGGCTTTATACCTCAGAGCGTTTTTGCTCATACTTACAGGCTTGGGGTTAGCATCCCAAGCCTTCTCATCTCTGCATGACATGCAACTGCCTAGCCTTAACAATCAGGCCACTGTCAGTATGGCAGATTTTCGTGGCAAGGTTGTCCTGCTTAGCTTTTTCGAACCAGACTGCCCCTGGTGCTATCGCCAGATGAAAGTATTTAACCAAGTTCAGTCTGAATGTGACGAAACACTGCAACCCCTATCGGTGGGCATTCATGGCACTGATCAAAAGCTAAAGTCAGAACTGAGACGCGCCAAAGTTCAATATCCGGCAGTTAGGGGCACACCAGTCTTGGTCCAATTGACTGGAGAAGTTAACGCTACCCCGTGGACGCTTATATTCGGACCAAAAAGACAATTGTTGGTTACATGGCGTGGCTATATGAAGTTTGCACAGATTCAAGTGTTATTCCCTGAATTATGTCCTGCTACCCAGTCGCAAATGGGCTAAATAGTATCAAATTTGACTGATTAAACTGGATGATCAATCCATAAATACATTCAAAGAAAACAATATACTGATTTGAAATACTGGAGAGCCACCAAAATGGAAAAGTTCACCCTTACGCTTATTGCTTGTGTGCTCAGCTTTAACGTTTTTTCAGCAACTAATCTCGCTGAGAAGCCTGTACAACATCTTATCGTTGAAAATATGGGTTCTTTTTCAGAGGCAAAGACAGTCTTTATAGAAATGACTTCTGACTTAAAAGCAAAGGAAGTGCTGGATAAGGATGAGTTACATCAGATTCATATGATCACCTATTCGCTGGAAAAGAGCTTAGCTTTCTATGCTGAAAATCTAAGCGGCAAGGCTCAGAAATTGGCAGAGGACATGGCTGTAGTGGTCGAAGAAATTCATCTTGCCTCTGAGAACAATCGACAAGAATCTACGAGAGCGTTTCTGAGTAATTATTTTGAACTCTCCAGAGATTTTATTGCTACCATCGAGTCATCAAAGTCTCAGTGATGAACTGCCCCCATAGCTGACAATCTGGCTCTATTAAACCGCTAGGGCGACCAGAAATACACGACAAAATCTAAAGCAGAAAACATTCAAAAAATTATCCAAAACGTTTATAGCGCGACAGAATCTTTCTATGGCAGCCTTATTTTGCGCCTTGGATCTGTCAATCAAAACACTGAGAGATTCATTTTAAAAAAGGGTTAGTTGATAGGCGAATCCGTCAACTTACCTTTGTAAGGAAAACTAACTGATTTTTCTAAATCATCCGGATTGGATAAGCGCTGGCTCTAAGTCTTAATAAAGGTTGTTCGATAATAGGATAGCTCTGCAATGGAATCGTAGATATCGTCCAGTGCCAGATGCGATCCCTTTTTGGTAAAGCCGTTTAATAACTCCGGCTTCCAACGTCTCACTAACTCTTTAAGGGTACTAACATCTAGGTTTCGGTAGTGAAAAAACGCCGCCAGCTCTGGCATATAGCGCACCAAAAAGCGCCGATCCTGACCTATGCTGTTACCGCACATCGGCGACTGCCCACCGGGTACCCACTGCTTGAGAAAATCCAGGGTCGCGGCAGTGGCCTGTTGCTCAGTGATATGGCTAGCTCTCACCCGCTCTATCAATCCCGAATTACCATGCTGATTGGTATTCCACTCATCCATACTGTCCAACAGGCTTTCAGGCTGGTTGATGGCCATCACTGGGCCCTCAGCCAGAATATTGAGATTGGCATCAGTCACCACGGTAGCGATCTCAATGATGCGCTCGCGCTCAGGGTCTAAACCGGTCATTTCCAGATCGATCCAGATTAAGTTATCGGGGTGTAACTGGCTCATTAAATTTCCCTATAGAGGATTGGCAAAGTTTTTCTTCAGTGCGTTATGCTATATGCTTCAACAACATAACGCCAGAAGTGCTAGAGCAGAATAGGTATTTCATTCACCAGCGTTGAATAAAACTACGGGGTATCCATCAACTGAACAAGCAGCAACCCAACAAAATACAGCAACAGGCTTTGCCCGGTGATTTGGATCCGGGGCAGTTGGGTGCTGAAACCTCCGGTACTGTAATTACCAATTTCGGCGCCCATGTGGATATCGAAGGTGATCAGGCGCCGTTTCGCGGTACCGTAGTGCGCTGTTTCAAACGCGGCAATATGGAGCACTTGGTCAGCGGCGATCGGGTAGTGTGGCAACCCGCGGAAGCCAGCGGCGTGGTGATTTCACGGGAGCCGAGAAGATCGGAACTGTTGCGCCCCGATCGACGCGGCAAGCTGCGCCCTGTAGCGGCTAATATTGACCGTATCGGGGTGGTATTCGCCCCGCGACCAGCGCCCCAGAGCAATCTAATCGACCGCTATTTGGTGGCTGCAGAAAATCATTGTATAGCACCTTTTTTGGTACTCAATAAAACCGATCTGACGACTGAAGAAAATCGAGCTGCTATTGAGCAACTGGTTGAAACCTATAAATTTGTCGGCTACCAGGTAATCTGTGTTTCAGCCACAACCGGCGAGGGCGTGGCATCACTCAGCAATTACCTCAGCCAGCACACCTCTATCTTGGTTGGACAGTCGGGAGTCGGCAAGTCCTCTCTGATCAACAGACTACAACCGGATAACCACAGTAGTGTCGGCGCCCTATCCGAGAGCAATGACGAGGGCACTCATACCACCACCGCATCTAAGCTGGTACACCTGGATGATGGCGGTATGCTAATTGACACCCCAGGGATTAGAGAATTTGGCTTAAATCATCTGGATCCCCAGAGTATTCTCGAAGGTTTTGTGGACTTTCGCCCCTATCTAAACCAGTGTAAATACCGCGACTGTCAGCATCACAAAGAGCCTGGCTGTGCCCTATTGGCTGCGGTAGAGCAAGGCAGTGTAAGCCCCCAGCGGCTACACAGTTATCGGCAGATACTAGAGAGCGAAATCAATCGTTAAACTGTAACTTGGCAGCAAACAAAACCGTTAAATCTGCTAAAATCACCCAATCAATCATTAGATCGCCGTCGCTATGAACCATTTGCTAGAACCTCGACAACTGCAAGCTCAACTGGAAGACGATAACCTGATCATCGTCGATCTGAGCAACATAGCCCTCTATCAACAGCAGCATATTCCCGGCGCTGTGCATCTGGCTGGCAGTCATCTGTTGGCCGGCACCCCCCCTATTCCCAGCAAATGCCCGAGCACTGAGCAGTTATCGAAAATTATTTGCCATCTGGGTATTAATCAGAGTAAGCAGGTGGTTGTCTGTGATGACGAGGGCGGCGGCTGGGCCGGTCGTATGGCCTGGACTCTGGACTTACTGGGCCTGAATAATTGGCACTATCTCAACGGTGGCATGGTGGCTTGGATTAAAGAGGGATTCCCCACGGAATCTACACCCAATCACCCGATCTCTGGTGCATATAGAGAGATACCCCTAACCAATCCCGAGGCGAAAATTAGTGCCGATCAGATCAAAACATCCCTCGGCTCGCCGGACTTTGCCGTGTGGGATGCCCGCAGTCCCAATGAATACAGTGGCGCTATGGTCAGGGCAGCCCGGGGAGGACATATTCCCGGCGCCATCAACCTGGAGTGGACTGCACTGATGGATCAACAGCGAAATCTGCGTATCCGCGAGAATGCCCAACAGATTCTGGATGAATTGGGACTGACGAGAGACAAACGCATAGCCACTCACTGTCAGAGCCATCACCGCTCCAGCTACACCTATATGGTGGCGCGCATTCTGGGCTACCCAAAAATTTGCGGCTATGATGGCTCTTGGGCAGAATGGGGCAATTCCGATCTACCCATTGAGACCGGCCTTTAAGCTATACGAGACCCCACTTATTAAGTACCACACTGAGAGTACCAAAACCATGAGCCACAGCGCCGAAATTATGCTCGCCCTGCAGCGATTACTACCCAAACACCGACTTTCCCGAGCCGTGGCGAAACTGGCGGAATCAGAGCGCCCTTGGCTTAAAAATCTGCTGATTAAGGCAGCCATCAGAGCCTTTGACATCAATATGCAAGAGGCCATCAGCGACAATATCGATGATTATAAAAATTTTAATGCCTTTTTTACTCGCGAACTTAAAGCCGGTGCCAGACCGCTAGACTCGGACCCTAATACAGTGATTAGCCCTGCCGATGGCGTAATCAGTCAGGCTGGCGATATTGCCAGCAATAGAGTACTGCAAGCCAAGGGGATCGACTATTCGGTTGCTCGCCTAGTGGGAGATTCTACTCAGGCTAAGCTTTACCACAACGGTACCTTTGCCACCATCTATCTATCGCCGAAAGACTATCATCGCGTACATATCCCCGCCGATGGGCAATTGCTAAGCACCCGATATATCCCGGGAGAACTATTCTCAGTTAATCAGCAGACCGCGGAGACCCTGCCGGGATTATTTGCCCGCAATGAAAGGCTGGTCTGCGAATTTAAATCTCAACAGATTGGTCACTTCTCGGTGATCTTGGTTGGCGCTATGCTAGTGGCAGGGATTGAAACGGTCTGGGGTGGATTTGAGCAACCGGGTCCGGGATCGGTTCGCGAGACTGATTTTTCGACCGCTGATAAAACCTACAGCAAAGGGGATGAAATTGGACGCTTTAAATTTGGCTCTACAGTGATTCTGTTATTTCAATCGGATCAGGTAGCCCTAGAAGAAGATCTGCAACCCTCGGCAGCCCTGTGCATGGGAGAAAAAATGGGTCTAATAAGGTGAAACCACTGACAGCTTGAGTCTCAACGAGCTGAGATCGACTGTACCGCCGCTACCAAGACTTTGACATGCTCTGGATCTATATCTGGCGTAATCCCGTGACCTAGATTAAAGATATGACCCGTGCCGTCACCAAAGGCTTGCAGAATGGTCTCGGCCTCACGCTCTATCACAGCGGGACTAGAACGCAGCACAGCGGGGTCCATATTGCCCTGCAGGGCGACCTGATCACCCACCGCGCGGCGAGCATCGCCAATATTGACCGTCCAATCCAATCCCAGCGCCTGACAGCCGGTATCTGCCATGGCCTGCAACCAGTTACCGCCACCTTTGGTAAACAGTATTACTGGCACTTGACGCCCCTCTGCATGAGTCGTTAGACCTCTGACAATTTTCTCCATATAGGCGAGGGAGAATTCTCGATAGGCCCCATGACTGAGCACTCCTCCCCAGGTATCAAAAATCTGCACCGCCTGAGCGCCGCTGGCTATCTGGGCATTGAGGTAATCAATCACCGACAAAGCTAGCTTATCCAACAGCTGATGCATCAGTTCTGGCTGTTGATAGAGCAGGGTTTTAGCGCGGGCAAAATCGCGACTGCTCTGCCCCTCGATCATATAGGTTGCCAGCGTCCAGGGACTGCCGGAGAAACCTATTAATGGCACACGACCATTGAGTTCCCGACGTATGGTAGACACAGCATCGGTGACATAGCTGAGATCGGAGAAGGTATCAATCACCTCAAGCTTTTCAATATCAGCGGCGCTGCGGATTGGCTTGTGGAACTTAGGCCCCTCCCCTTCAGCAAAATAAAGTCCAAGACCCATGGCATCGGGAATAGTGAGGATATCGGAAAACAGAATAGCGGCATCTAATGGAAAGCGCTCCAAGGGCTGCAGAGTCACTTCACAGGCAAGCTCGGTGTTTTTACACAGGCTCATAAAGTCACCGGCGGTGGCTCGACTAGCTCGGTACTCGGGCAGATAGCGCCCCGCCTGACGCATAATCCAGATCGGCGTGCGATCTACCGGCTGGCGCAACAGTGCGCGCAAAAAGCGGTCATTTTTAAGCTCGGCCATCATCTATCCACTTATGATTAGATTTTGAAAGGTGTTCCAAAACCCAATTCCACCATCAGACACTGTACTTGCACTAGGCAGTGGGGTTGAAGGAACGGAATTGAGATTTAGACATCCAGTGAGATTTAGACATCCAAGTAGTCGAGAATACCCTGGGCCGCCTGTCGACCCTCCCAAACAGCGGTGACCACCAGATCAGAGCCACGCACCATATCACCGCCAGCAAATACTTTGGGATTGCTGGTTTGGAATGGGAAAGTCTGCTCTTCAGCGGCGATAACAGCGCCCCAGTCGGCGGTATCCACCTGCACCTGGCCAAGCCACTCGGGAGGACTGGGCTGGAAGCCAAAGGCCACCAACACAGCATCTGCCGGTAACAGCTGCTCACTGCCGGGGATCACCTGAGGACGGCGGCGACCGTTGGCATCTGGGTCGCCCAACTCAGTGGAGACCATTTTGACACCGGCCACATCGCCCTGGTCATTGGCGACAATCTCTACCGGCTGAACATTAAAGATAAACTTCACACCCTCTTCACGGGCATTTTGCACCTCGCGCCTGGAGCCGGGCATATTCTGCTCATCGCGGCGATAGGCACAGGTCACACTGGCCGCACCCTGGCGCACCGAGGTGCGGTTGCAATCCATAGCGGTATCGCCACCGCCGAGCACCACTACGCGCTTGCCCTTGAGGTCAATAAATTCATCCGGCGACTTTTCAAAGCCCAGATTGCGGTTAACATTGGAGACCAAAAATTTCAGCGCCTCGTGGACACCAGGCAGGTCTTCACCGGGGAAATTACCCTTCATAGTGGTGTAGGTGCCCATACCCATAAACACCGCATCATAGTCCTGCATCAGCTGATCGATGGTGATGTCTTTGCCCACTTCGGTATTGAGCTGGAATTCAACGCCCATGCCCTCTAGTACCTCACGGCGCGTGCGGATCACCTCTTTCTCCAGCTTGAATTCGGGGATGCCAAAGGTCAGCAGACCCCCTATTTCTGGATAGCGATCAAACACCACTGCCTTGACGCCATTGCGCACCAAAATATCGGCGCAGCCAATACCGGCGGGACCGGCACCAATCACCGCGACTCGCTTGTCGGGCCCGACAACTTTTGACATATCCGGACGCCAGCCCATAGCAAAAGCGGTATCAGTTATGTATTTCTCCACCGAACCTATAGTCACCGCACCAAAGCCATCGTTTAGGGTACAGGCACCCTCACAGAGCCGATCCTGGGGACAGACCCGTCCGCAGACCTCGGGCAGTGAGTTGGTCTGATGACTCAGCTCGGCAGCCTCCAGCAGATTGCCCTCAGCCACCAGCTGCAACCAGTTGGGGATATAGTTATGCACCGGGCACTTCCACTCACAGTAGGGATTGCCACAGGACAGACAGCGATGTGACTGATTCTCAGCCTTGTGCTGATTTAATGGATCATAAATCTCGACAAACTCTTTCTGCCGGCGCTGCATATCCCGCTTGGGGGGATCGGCGCGCTGCACCTCGAGGAACTGAAATTCGTTGTTAAGTCTTGTCATAGGTTTATTCTCTAGCCGATATTGGTATCACTTGGCGATCTCATGGGCCTGAGCCAGAATGCTCTGCAGGCTCGATGCCTTGGGTTTAACCAACCAAAATTTGGCTGCAAAATCAGAGAAGTTATCAAGGATATGCTGTGACCAGGCGCTGCGGGTCTCGCCCACGTGCTGACGGATCATATCCTGCAGGAAACTGCGGTGAGACTCCAGGGATTCCGAGGTCACATGCTGGATATCGATCAGCTCCATATTGTAGCGATCGACAAAGTTGCGATCCAAATCCAACACATAGGCAAAGCCACCGGTCATGCCGGCTCCAAAGTTATAGCCGGTGGGGCCCAGTACAGTCACTATGCCACCGGTCATATACTCACAGCAGTGATCCCCTGCGCCCTCTACCACAGCCACAGCACCGGAGTTGCGCACTGCAAAGCGCTCGCCAGCCATGCCAGCTGCATACAGCTGACCCCCAGTGGCACCGTAGAGGCAGGTATTGCCCATAATCGGCGTCTTATTGGAGTCGAAGCGACTGTCCGCCGGAGGGCTCAGGACCAACTTGCCGCCCGCCATACCTTTGCCCACATAGTCATTGGCATCACCGGTCAGATGAATATTCAGCCCCCCGGCATTCCACACACCCAGGGACTGACCCGCAACCCCATTTAATTTTAGGGTAACTGGGTTTTCCTGCATGCCTTTGTTGCCGTGGCGCACCGCTATCTCGCCGGACAGCCGCGCACCAATAGAGCGGTCACAGTTGCAAATATCGTACTCAAATGTGCCACCGGCCTGAGCCTCGATCGCAGGCAGCATGTCGGCAACCATTCTCTCTGCCAGTAGACCCTGATCGAGAGGATCATTTTTCGCCTGACTGCAAAACTGCGGCTTGTCACTGATTTCCGGTCGGTCTTCGATCAGCGGGCTCAAATCCAAATTGCGCTGCTTGCTGGTGCTGCCGGGCAGCATCTCCAGCAGGTCGACCCGCCCGATCAACTCCTCAAGGGAACGAACCCCCAGCGAGGCCATACACTCTCTGGTTTCCATCGCCATAAACTTGAAGAAGTTGGTGGCCATGGCCACAGTGCCGCGATAGTGATCATTGCGCAGTCGATTATCTTGGGTGGCAACACCAGTGGCGCAGTTGTTGAGATGGCATATTCGCAGATACTTACATCCCAGCGCGACCATAGGACCAGTACCGAAACCAAAGCTCTCAGCGCCCATAATCGCCGCTTTAATAACATCTAGGCCGGTTTTTAGCCCGCCGTCGGTCTGCACCCGCACCTTGTCGCGCAAGTCATTGGCGCGCAGTATCTGATGGGTCTCAGTCAGACCCAACTCCCAGGGGGAACCGGCGTAGCGAATGGAGCTGATTGGGCTGGCAGCGGTGCCGCCATCGTAGCCGGATATGGTAATCAGGTCGGCATAGGCTTTGGCCACTCCAGCGGCAATGGTACCCACCCCGGGGCGGGACACGAGTTTGACTGAGATCAATGCACTGGGATTGACCTGTTTAAGATCAAAAATCAGCTGTGCAAGATCCTCAATTGAGTAGATATCGTGATGGGGTGGCGGTGAAATCAAGGTGACACCGGGCACCGAGTAGCGCAACTTGGCGATCAGTTGATTGACCTTGCCGCCGGGCAGCTGTCCGCCCTCACCGGGCTTGGCTCCCTGGGCCACCTTAATCTGTATCACTTCGGCACTGCGCAAATAGGCGGGCGTTACCCCAAAGCGGCCGGATGCCACCTGTTTGATCTTAGAGGATTTAATGGTGCCATAGCGAGCCGGATCCTCACCGCCCTCACCGGAGTTAGATCGCCCACCCAGCGTATTCATGGCTTCGGCAAGGGACTCATGGGCCTCTGGCGACAGGGCTCCCAACGACATCCCCGCGGAATCAAAGCGCCTGACAATGGCCGCCACCGGCTCCACTTCGTCGACAGGTATAGCACTGACGTCCTGGCGCAATTTAAACAGATCTCGCAACGCTGCAGTGGGTCGGTTATTGACCAGCTGGGCGTAGTCCATCCAGGCGCTGAAATCATCGTTCTGTACAGCGCGATGCATGGTTTGAACCACATCGGGATTGTAGGCGTGATACTCCTGACCGTGCACATACTTCAACAGACCACCCGGATTGATCGGCTTGCGCAGTTTCCATGCCAGCGCAGCCAATTCTGACTGATCCTGCTGTAAATCGGCAAATGTCGACCCCTGAATGCGACTGGTTAGACCGGGGAAACAGAGCTTGATCACTTCATCGCTGAGACCCACGGCCTCAAACAGCAGCGCGCCGCGATAGGAGGCAATGGTCGAGATACCCATTTTCGAGAGAATTTTATGCAGACCTTTGTTGATACCGCGGCGGTAGAGCTTAAATGCAGTATCCACATCGATCAACGACTCACCGCTGGCAATTAAATCACACAGCACATGGTAGCTGAGATAGGGGTAGATCAGAGAGGCGCCACAGCCTATCAGTGTGGCGATCTGGTGAGAATCTCGGGCATAGCCAGTGCTGGCAACCAAGTTGGCATCACAGCGCAGGCCCTTGGCAATCAAGTGATTGTGGACGGCACCCACTGCCAACAGAATATGGATCGGCAGTTTGCCCTCTTCGATATTGTGATCGGAGAGGATACAGATAACTGTGCCCGCCCTGACAGCATCCTCGACCTCGGTACAGACACGGCGGATTGCAGTGGCCATATCTTCACTGTCTGGCGAGAAATTTAAATCAAATTTTTGTACTGGGAATTCATCGAACTCATTAGCTTTTAACGCGTAGTATTTGCGCGGCGACAGCACCGGACTGGAGAGCCCTATGCGGTGGGCGAGCTCAGCTCTCTCCTCAAACACACTGCCCTCTCGGCCCAGCTCAACACCCAGAGACATCACAATTGACTCCCGCAATGGATCGATGGGCGGGTTGGTCACCTGGGCAAACTGCTGTCTGAAGTAGTCAAACAGATTGCGGTGTTTGCGCGACAGCACCGCCATCGGCGTATCGTCGCCCATTGAACCCACTGCCTCCTGACCGCCCTCAGCCAATGGGCGCAAAACCTGATCGCGCTCTTCAAAGGACACCTGAAACATCTTCATATAGGTGCGGATCTGCTCGCGAGTCAGGGTGCCCTCGAGCTCGATACTATCCATATCGAAGGTCGACTGAATGGCGAAGTGCCCATCTCGCAACCACTGTTTATAGGGCTGTCGAGCGGCCAGCTGGTTGTCGATCTCATCGCGGAACTGAATGCGACCCTCTTGGGTGTCAATCGACAGCATATCGCCTGGACCCAGACGCCCCTTGGCGACCACATTCTCTGGCGCATAGTCATAGACGCCAATCTCCGAGGCCACGGTAATCACATCGTCATCGGTCATCACCCAGCGCGAGGGTCGCAGGCCATTTCGGTCCAGTGTGCAGACCGCGAAGCGACCATCGGTAATCACCAGTCCAGCGGGGCCATCCCAGGGTTCCTGGTGCATAGATAAATAGTCATACAGGGCGCGGTGATCGGCATTCATATCCTCGACATTTTGCCACGCGGGAGGTACCAGGGAGCGCACCGCCAGATGCAGGTCCATACCGCCGGTTACCAACATTTCCAACATATTGTCCAGACTTGAGGAGTCGGAGCCGGTGCGATTGACCAGTGGCGCCGCCTCAGTCAAATCAGGTAGTAACTGGCTCTGATACTTGGGCGTTCTGGCCACAGACCAGTTCCTGTTGCCCATAATAGTGTTGATCTCACCATTGTGCGCCAGCATTCTAAATGGCTGGGCCAACGGCCACCTGGGCATGGTATTGGTGGAGAAACGCTGGTGGAACACACAGATCGCTGTCTCCAAGCGCGGATCAGCCAGATCAGTGTAGAACCGAGGTAGGTCTACCGGCATCATCAGGCCTTTATAGCTCAGCACATCGATGCCCAGACTGGCTATGTGGAAGCTCTTATCTGCAGTGAGGCGATTCTCAGCCTTGCGACGACCCATGTAAAGTCGAGCTGCAAACTGCTTTTTATCCGTCAGGTTCCCGGGGGCGACAAACAGCTGCTCAAAACTTGGCAGCGAATCCAATGCAATTGGGCCAAGACAGCTATTGTCTGTGGGTATCACTCGCCAGCCGATCACCGACAGACCCTGAGCAGTCAGCTCCTCATCGAGAATTTGCTTAGCCGCATCTCGCTGGGCATCCTCAGTGCTCATCATAACTGCGCCCACGGCATACAGTTCTGGCAGTTCAGCACCCTGCGATTCTTTGAACACTTCGCGCAGAAAGCCATCGGGTTTCTGCATAAGAAGCCCGCAACCATCTCCAGTTTTGCCATCGGCGGCCACACCGCCGCGATGGGTCATACAGGTGAGCGCCTGAATCGCATTCTGCAACAACTTGTGATTGGCATTGCCCTTAGTGTGGGCAATTAGGCCAAAACCACAATTATCTCTATAGTCGTCGAGCCGACATAAGCTTTGAGTCATAAGGGAACTCTGAAAAATTTGACAGATAAACTACTACACTGTGCCCAGACCGGTTGGGCGAAAAGGCAGATATTCTACACTTGCGAGACAATTTCGACAAACGCTATCTCTAAGAACCTACACCACAGGAAACGGGCATACAGCTAGCTGAAGAGGGATCTGGATCGAATCTCTGTGAAGCTACTGCGAACAGCTCTGTATCAGCACTTGATGCAACTGTTCTGTGTTGAAGTCACTGGTGACCTCAGCTGTACCCAACGCCGACAGCAATACCAGATGCAGCTGCCCATCCTGAACTTTTTTGTCGCGATACATCAGCGACATAAAATCATCTGCACACATCTCTGATGGAGGTAATACGGGAAGCGACCAGCTGGCGATCAGTTGCTCGATGCGCTCAAACTGCTGCTGGCTCAGCCCTCCCCTCGCCAGTGACAATCGCGCCGCCATCACCATGCCCGCTGCAACCGCCTCGCCGTGCAGCCAACCGGTGTACTGCTGGAAGGTCTCTATGGCATGGCCGAAGGTATGGCCCAAATTGAGAATAGCGCGAACACCCTGCTCAGTTTCGTCAGCGCTGACAACTTTTGCCTTGTTGATGCAGGATTGCTCAATAGCGTGTGACAATGCCGCATCTTCCCTGCGCTCAAGATTGGCGGTGTTCTCCTCCAACCAGGCAAAAAATTCAGCATCAGCGATCAGTCCATATTTGATCACCTCGGCCATCCCCGCACTAAATTCGCGGTCTGGAAGGGTAGCAAGCGTCTGGGTATCGATGATTACTGCGCGGGGCTGATAAAAGGCACCAATCATATTTTTGCCGAGGCTATGATTGACTGCGGTCTTGCCGCCCACCGAGGAATCCACCTGGGACAGCAGCGTTGTTGGCACCTGTATAAAAGGCACGCCGCGCTGATAACAGGCAGCGGCGAACCCTGTAATATCGCCAACTACACCTCCGCCCAGCGCAATCAGAGTGGTCTTGCGATCATGACCCTTCTGCAACAGTTGGGTGCAGATAATATTCAGAGTCTCGAGGTTTTTAGTCTGCTCTCCATCCTCGAGAATAACGCTGTCCACCTGCTTGCCTGTAAGCCGCGATTGCAAGGCTTCAAGGTACAGAGGCGCCACGGTTTTATTGGTGACAATCAGCACCTTTTTGCCTTCAACAAAGCGAGCGATGTCTGTGCCTTCCAGCTGCTTGGAGCCGATATAGATAGGATAGCTGCGGTCACCCAACTCAACCTCAACGGTGGCAACTGATAATGTATCTTGAGAATTGGACATATAAAATCTTAATGGTTAGTCGTAGTTTAAAGCATTATGAGACCTTTGCACGAATAGAGATTTTGTTATCAGACAAAGCAAAATCGCACGGAATGCCCAAAACACTCGCTCCACTCATGGGGCAGGCTCTACCCAAAACACTCGCTCCACTCATGGGGCAGGCTCTACCCAAAACACTCGCTCCACTCATGGGGCAGACTCTACCCAAAACACTCGCTCCACTCATGGGGCAGGCTCTACCCAAAACACTCGCTCCACTCATGGGGCAGGCTCTACCCAAAACACTCGCTCCACTCATGGGGCAGGCTCTGAGGGAGTTTATAGGCCATAAATAACCCATTCGGGTCATAAATGACCGACTGAGTACGATTTTAACGCTGTATGGGAGCAAAAGGTCATTCGCGCTAAGGTTTCATCATTTTATCAAAGTGTCTCAAGGGCATCTAACAACCGTTTTGCCACAGCCAACACCTGTCCACCTGTGGCTGGAAACACCAGATCAGCCACCTCGCGGTACAGTGGATCGCGTTTTTCAAGTAACTGATCAATCACCTGACGGCGGTTTTCCACCTGCAACAGTGGCCTTTTCTTATCCTTTCGCATTCTGCGATAGAGCTGCTCCGCGGTCACTGAGAGGTACAGGGTTTTCCCATAGGTATTCAGCAGGCGGCGGTTGGCAGCGGCGAGCACCAGGCCGCCACCGGTGGCAATTACTGCATTGTGGTTGGCAGTCACAATATCCTCCAACACCTGACTCTCGCGCCGGCGGAATCCCTCTTCTCCCTCCCGATCAAATATCCACTGAATATCCGCACCGCACCGAGCTTCTATCTCAGCATCAATATCGAAAAAGGGTCGCTCCAGCAGTTTTGCCAACTGCCGACCAATGGTGGTCTTGCCGGCTCCCATTGGACCCACTAGAAAAATATGTTGTTCGCTCATGACTGAATCTAAGTAACGACAAATGGTCAATGTAGCTAGTATTCCATGTTTTTATTCTGGGCGCAGGAGTTTTTATTTTCTCGATCCGAATAGCAGTAAATTTTGTTGTACGCGAATAATGGAGACTGGGCAGCGTAAGCCGCAGAAGTTAACTGTTTCCATGTACTAGTTCCCTATATTTTTTGCCTACGTCTTTCGGTCACTTGGATACCGCCAATTCCCCAGTTATCAGTGCTATATTCATCTATGGTTACGACAGTTGTTGCCGGATTTTTGTTGAGTACATCATGTAATAACTGGGTTACCCCTATAATAAGTTCTTTGCGTTTTTCATCGGTAACATTTTCATTGGTGATTTTTATATTAATGTAGGGCATGACTTTTTCTCCTATAGGGTTTTAAATTCTGAGTTGGAGGCGACTTAGGATTTGCCTGTTTTTTTGCCAGATAATAACTGTATCAAACAAAACATGAGGCTCAAGAAAACAAGACCAACATGAAAGGTGTATGGTAATAGCTGTGAATTTATTATAATTAACAGCCAGCACCCTAAAAGTGGCTCGAGGCCTTGACCTATGGTAAGCATTATTGTGAGGATCATGCCGCTGTCGGGCAATGCACAACAATCAATGCAAACTCTACAACAAGCCTACTGTTAATTTGGCACGGAATAAAATTGCTTAATAACTATCGCAAACTGCTCAAGGCTTTTGCCGTCCTCACCGCTCTGACTGGAGGTGGAGGTCTGGTGCTCGCCTCCGGTCTCTATCTGTACCTGAGCCCCAAGCTTCCCTCGGTGGAGGAGCTCAAGCGGGTGGAGCTTCAGACGCCGCTAAAAGTGTATTCCCAAGATTTGGAAATCATTGCCGAATTTGGTGAAAAAAAACGCACACCCGTCAACTTTAATCAGATTCCCACGCCTCTGGTGGATGCCTTTTTAGCCGCCGAGGATGACAGCTTTTTTGAACACCGCGGAATTGTTGTCTCGGGATTGGCGAGAGCCGCCTTCGAGCTGATCACTACAGGCTCTATCCGCAGTGGCGGCAGTACCATCACCATGCAGGTGGCGCGCAACTTCTTTCTCTCCAAACGCCAGGAGTTCACTCGAAAATTTAACGAGATACTGTTGGCATTTCGCATCGAAGAGGAACTGACCAAAGAGGAGATTCTTTCTCTCTACACCAACAAAATCTATATGGGCAATCGCGCCTACGGCGTGGGTGCCGCCGCTCAGGTCTACTATGGCAAAACCCTGGATCAACTGAGTCTGGCACAGATGGCAATGATCGCCGGCCTGCCCAAGGCGCCCTCAAAATACAATCCTATCGCCAAGCCTGAGCGCGCACTGCAGAGAAGGGACTGGATTTTAGGGCGCATGCTCTCCCTAGACAAAATTACTGAGGCGCAGTACCAGACGGCTATCGCCGAGGTAGATACAGCATCCTACCACGGCTCCATTTCAAAGATTAATGCCGCCTACGCAGCGGAGATGGTCAGACAGGAGGTTATAGATCGCTTTGGACTGCAAGCCTACACCAAGGGCTATACCGCAATTACCACCCTGGATGCCAAGCTACAGACTCACGCCAGTCAGGCACTGCAGAACGGCATTTTGGCCTATGATGCGCGCCACGGATACCGCGGAGTGGAACAGCAAGCCGTGCCGGAGGATAGCTGGCAACAGGTATTGGCTAAAACGCCGGTCTACGCCGGATTGGAGCCGGCCATTGTGGTCCATGCCGCAGATGATCACCTGATGGTTCAGTTAGTGAATGGCGATATATTGCCCCTAAACTGGATCGATGGCCTAAACGGCTTGAGACGCTACCAGTCAGCTAGTCGGCGCTCAGCCCCCATAGAATCGGCACGGGATATTTTCACCGCTGGCGATTTAATCCGCGTGATCCGGGATGGGCAAAGTTCTCGCCTGACCCTGACCCAACTGCCCGAAGCCCAGGGAGCGATGGTTGCCCTCTCCCCCCGAGAGGGGGGCATCAAGGCACTGGTCGGTGGCTTTGACTTCCGCCAGAGTCGGTTTAATCGGGTGACTCAGGCCAGCCGTCAACCGGGCTCCAGCTTTAAGCCCTTTATCTACACTGCCGCCCTCAACAGCGGCTTTACCCCAGCATCCATTATCAATGATGCGCCGGTGGTATTTGATGACAGCAAGCTAGAGGATATCTGGCGGCCAGAAAATGATGGTGGCAAATTTTACGGGCCCACGCGAATGCGCGAGGCACTGTATAAATCCCGCAATCTGGTCTCCATCAGACTGCTGCGCCGCATGGGCATCGACCGCACTTTAGAGTCACTTCAGACATTTGGTTTCGACACTGGCGATATGCCCTCAGACCTGTCCCTGGCATTGGGCAGTCACGCCATGACACCATTGGAAATTGCTCGCGGTTACGCCGTATTTGCCAACGGTGGCTTTTTGGTGAAACCCCACATACTGGACAAGGTGATAGACCGCGAGGGCAATATTATCTATCAGGCGACACCGGCGGTGGCCTGCGATCCCTGCTCGGATGACTCGATCAGCAATAAAATTGAAACGGAGCGCACAGCGGATATAGCCAGCCAGGAGATAGATCTACTGCTGGCAGAGTTGATGGAAAAATTGGCCGAAGAATCGGTGCCCGATGCAGAAAAAGACAGCTACCAGCTGATTCAGCAGGCACTGCGCAATGCGCCAGAGCCGCCCACTGTTCCCGCCGAGAGAGTTTTGGATCCTCAGACCCTGTTTCTGATCGACTCGATGCTAAAAGATGTGATCGCCAGAGGCACTGGCAGAAAGGCAAAATCCCTGAAACGCAATGATCTGGCGGGCAAAACAGGTACCACCAACGGCCCCAGAGACGCCTGGTTCTCCGGCTATTCCTCTCATCTGGCGACTACCGCCTGGGTGGGATTTGACGACAACTCCCTGCTGGGGCGCAATGAATACGGCGGTTCCGCTGCACTGCCCATCTGGATTGACTTTGTGGGTCAGGCCCTAGCCGGCAAACCGCAGATCAACCTCCCTCAACCTACCGGTATTGTCAGTGTCAAAATCGATGCGCAAAGCGGATTGCGCGTGTCACCAGATCAACAGGGCATCTACGAGATGTTTAGATCGGAGAATGTCCCCGAATTTACCACCGCCGCTACCACTGGCTCCGGTGAAGACCCCCTGCCCGAGGACCTTTTTTGAGCGCGCCACAGCCTATGCAAGTGGCTT